>Ga0172368_10000507_pt1 | contig 55326 bp, 50 predicted proteins | sample Lak11m_FD_114540 | JGI IMG/M metagenome (GOLD analysis project Ga0172368, IMG submission 114540) | Freshwater microbial communities from Kabuno Bay, South-Kivu, Congo - kab_022012_11m | ecosystem: Environmental > Aquatic > Freshwater > Lake | place: Democratic Republic of the Congo: South-Kivu... | reverse complement strand
TCGCTGAAGAGTTTGTCGGCAGCATTGAACTGCTCGCTTCTTGTCAGTTTGATCGCATCATTAATATCCTGGGCCTGGATGGTCTGAAACAAGGATGTCAACGCCAGGAAGAGAGCCAGGATACCGAATCTCTGTGCAACACGTGTCATAAAAAGATCTCCTAAATCGTTTATTTTTTAATTTCCACTATTCTGATGGGCTGTGTCGCCGGAACAAGTCCTGAATGTAAAATAATGAGCTGTCCCTTGTCGCTGGCGACAAATGCAGACAGTCCGAAAGCCAGTCCGGCATAAGTCTGTCTGTTAATGCAATAGACTTCACGGATAAACGGATAAAGCCCTTGGGCAATGTAGGCCTGATAGGGTTCGTAATAGTTGGCATCGGGACCATTGTCACCGGAGGTACTCACCCCCACCACCGTGATCCGGCTCAGGAAGTCGTTGGATACCGAATCCCGCTTATCACTGATCCAGTTGACACTGATCACACCCAACGCACTTTTATTGTTTTCAACGTAGCTGATCACCTCATTGTTAGAATGCACTGCATAACAGGAGGCCGGGAGCGAGTCAAGACCGAATTTCTCCTTGAAATACCTTGGATTCCCTGATTGATAATGGTCAAATACGACACGGATATCCCCCAGGTTTGAAGCGGGATCGATCTGATTCCATTTTGTGACCGTCCCTTTGAAGATCTCTTCGATTCTGTCATAAGGAATATTGGCATCCGGATTTTCATTGTTAACGATCAGGGCCACGGCATCGTAAGCAAGCAGGGTTGTCTTAGGTACGATTTGCTGGGAAGTGAGAATCTCGTTTTCGCGATCGGTCAGTTTCCGGTTGACAAAGATCAGGGGAACGCTGTCGTTCATGAAATAGGTGAAGACCTGTTCCTCCGTACTGTAAAGCGTGTCGAATTTTGAGTATTTGTAAATCGATTCAAAGGTGTAAATCTCCGTATCCAGCAATAGCCTGTAGGAGTCGTCGACCGCCACTTTGATGGTTCCTCGTGTGGGAGTGTCCAGTTGTTTCATCGGATCTCCCCCGCAACCCATCAGAAAAAAAACGAAAACTGCTCCAACAAGGAAAGCGGTTTTCAGTTTAACATTATGGATGTTCATTGGGGTGAATAGATTTAACACACGGCAATTGTAACAAAAGGAAAACAAAGGTACAATATTCTTCGATGAACAGACAAATTTTCAATGGCGAATATACTGAAAATGACCGCGATTATTCTTCTTCGTCTCCCTTTTTATTGAGTTTGGTGATGATCCGCAGGGCCCGGAAGATGCCATAGAGGTACAAAAATACGGCAAAGATGATGCGTATCTGGAGGTTAATGTAAGAAAACGAGGGGCTTACAAGTAAAAAAGTGGCCAGGATAAAAAATCCCAGTACAATCAGGAAAGAGAAATAGAGGTTGAATTTTTCCATGAAACCTTAACGGCTGACCTGCCAGTATGGTATTTCCCTGTCCGATTTATTTTGTTCCCAATAGGCCGGGGTGACCACTTCGCCATCTTTCCGGAAGAGTTTCTGTTCGTAGACAACAATGGTTGGATTGAAAAGGATATCGGTGACACCGAGTGAATAGGTATCAAGAGGGGTTCCTTCCTTGTCCTTTTCCTGTTCCGTTTTCACCTCTAATCCGTTGTAGGAAAGGAGATCTGTAAGAAAGTCGAGCCGCTCTTTCCCTATGCCGCTTTCCACGACCGTACACCTGATCCCATCGATCTCTGCGACGGTATGTTTTCCTCGTAATGCCATGGTTTGATGGTATTAACGGCCTCTAAAAGATGCCGAAAGTGAACAGATTGATGAATTCATAGATGGGGCTGTAAAGGCCGATGATGATCAGGCCGGCGATACAGATAGCAAGCCCAAGCCGCGTGTACCCGTCGCTCCGGAAATAGGCTATGGGCCTGTCGCTCCGGTTGAGGAACATGGCTTTTACCACTAAAAGATAATAATACAGAGAGATGATGGTGTTCAACACGGCGATCAGGACAAGGATATAAAGTCCCTGTTGGGCAGCGGCGGTGAAGAGGAAGAATTTCCCGAAAAAGCCGGCCAGCGGGGGGATCCCTGCCAGTGAGAAGAGCGCGAGCATCATAGTCAGGCTGAGTTTCGGATTGGTTCGGTAGAGGCCGTCATAATCGTCGATGGTCTCCTTGCCGGTACGGTTTGAAATCACCGAGACCACACCGAAGGCGCCAAGGTTTGAAAAAATATAGACCAGGATGAAATAAATGACAGTAGTCATCCCAAGCTGGCTTTGCCCGATGATCCCTAAAAAAATGAAACCAGCCTGCGAAATGGATGAAAAGGCAAGAAACCGCTTGAGGTTCCTCTGGCGCATGGCAAACAGGTTACCGATGGTCATGGTGAGGATGGAGGTGATATAGACCACATCTTTCCACATCACGGAGATCCTTGAGAATACGGTATAGAGGATGATGGTAAAGATCATGACGGCGGCCCCTTTGGAGATCACTGAGAGATAGGAGGTGATGTTTACCGGGGCTCCCTCATACACGTCGGCTGTCCACAAATGGAAGGGAACGATGGAGATCTTGAAAGCCATTCCGGAAAAGAAAAAGATAAAGGCGAGGATCTGCAGGGGTGATCCATTGATCCCGTTCACCACCTCATCAAAATAGAGGGTGCCCGCGGTACCGTAAATCATCGAAAGACCATACAGCAGGATACCGGAGGAGAGGGCGGAGATGAAGATCAGTTTCACGCCGGCTTCCGCCGATTTCTCCTTGAACCGCTCAAAGGCTGCCAATGCAGCGAGGGGGATGGTGGCAAGTTCCAATCCGATATAAAACATAAGGAAATCACCAGAGGAGAGCATGTATTCCATCCCGATCAGGGTGGATAGCAACAACAGGAAATATTCGCTGATTTTTTCCCTGTTCTCTTCTTTCTTCAACCAGTCCACCGACTGAAGAAACACGATGAAGGCCCCGATTACAAGAATGTTTTTCATCAGGAGGATAAGGGGCGTGGTGTAATACATTCCGCCGAAAAGAGTGCCTGTCGGCCCTGGAATGAATCCCAGGATCATCACGGCACCAAACAGAATGATGGCGGGCAGAATGATCTGCTGCTTCCGGCCGGCAGGCAGGAATATCTCAACCAACAATAGAATCACTGTGATCAGCACCAGCAGCAATTCGTGTCTCATGATCAGGATCAGCATGTCGTCAGAATTTTATAGCGTCTTGTTTTCTTGTGTTCACTCAATTAATAGATGGCCAGCAGAAGCTTCTGCATGATGGGCCCCAGGCCACCGTAGATCATGGTCGAGATCCATAACGGGGCTATCCCGATCGCCGTTATTCCGAAGATCAGTGTCCCTGTGCTCAGTCGTTCGTACCACTTGGCGTCGGTAATCATTTCGTATTCAGGATTCCGGATCTTTTCAAAGAGCATCATCCCTACCACCCTCAGGATATAGACCGCAGTGGCAACGATCGAGGAGGCTGCAATGATGGTGGCCACCCGGTGGAACGTATCGGCATGCTGGAACGAACCGACAAAGATGGTCATCTCGGCTACGAATCCGCTGAACCCCGGAAGTCCCAGTGAAGCCAAACCCGCAATCACGTAAGCCACGGCAAGGAAGGGCATCACCTTCATCAAGCCGCTCATCTCGTTGATGTACCGGGTGTGGGTCCTGCCGTAGATCATCCCGATCAGGGCAAAGAAGAGGGCCGTCATGATCCCATGGGAAATCATCTGCATGATGGCCCCGTTCATGGCCGTTTCGTTGAACATCAGGATCGCAAAGAGGACCAGGGCGCAATGGCTCACGGAAGAGTATGCGTTTATGTATTTCAGGTCTTTCTGCCAGATCGCTCCCAGGGCGCCGTAAATCACCCCGATGGTGGCCAGGATGATGAAGATCCAGGCCAGTTCGTGGGCAGCCTGCGGCAGCAGGAAGACCGCTACCCGGTAGCATCCGTATCCTCCGAGTTTCATCAGGACGCCTGCATGGAGCATCGATACGGCAGTAGGGGCTGAAGCATGGCCATCGGGCGACCATGTGTGGAACGGGAAGAGGGCTCCCAGCACACCGAATCCGACAAAGAGGAAGGGGAAGAAGAAAAGCTGGCTCATCCGGGGGATCTGCACCTTGGCAATTTCAAGCAGGTCGAATGTCAACGGGCCTCCGTCGGGATTGGAATTGAAATAGAGCCCAAGCAATCCCACCAGGATCAATGCCGAACCACCCATCAGCATCAGGGTGAGTTTCATCGCACTGTAATGCCTCGGCCCGCTTCCCCAGATCCCGATCAGCAGGTACATGGGGATCACGGCGATCTCGTAAAAAAGGAACATCGTGAAGAGATCGAGGGAGATGAAAAAGCCGAATACACCGGTGGAGAGCAAAATGAGCGAAGTGAAAAACTCCCGTGGCAGGTCATCCACCTCCCAAGAGGCAAAAATCCCTGCAAAGATCACCATGGAAGTCAGTCCGATCATCGCGACAGAAACCCCGTCGACTCCAATGTAAAAATGGATGTTGAGCGCCTCATACCAGACATAATTGCTGGCAAAGAGGACTTCGGCCGCATTCCCGGCCCGACGTTCCGCTAAAAACCAGAGAATGATGATGGCTGAAACGATCAGCTGGAAAGCCATTCCGATTGCGGAAATGACCCGGACATGCTTGTTTTCCCTGGCCAGAAGAATGCCGGTGATCGTCAGGATCGGAATAATGATCAACAGAAATAATATATTCATTCGTCAGCAGTTTTTAGGTCCATAAATAGATGAATACCAACGCCAGCAGCACCGCTCCGGAAACAAACACCAGGGCGTATTGCTGCAGTTGTCCCGACTGGAATCCCTTGATCTTGTCAGAAGCCTGATTGGTCACATAGGAAAGACCGTTCATGGATCCATCAACGATATGGCGGTCAAACCAGGCAATCGGTCTGGATATGTGGTTGAAAATGATCTTGTGTGTGATGAAGAGGTAAAGCTCATCGATATAGAATTTATGGTAGGCCGCCGTATAGAATCCCCTGAGTGAGTGGGCAATCTTTTTTGGGATCTCCGTGGGTTTCAGGTACATCACATAGGCCACTCCGATGCCCACAAGTGCTATAACAATGGAGGGGATGGCCACGATCCATTCGGTTTCGAGTTCGAGGATCTGCCGGTCGGAGGTCACCAGGTGCGAGAAGGGGATGAATCCGGCGAAGATCGCTCCCAGGCCCAGAAACATCAACGGAATGGTCATGGAGAGAGGCGCTTCATGCGGGGTATGATGGTAATCCTGTTTCTTCCCCCAGAAAATGCCGAAATAGAGGCGGAACATATAGAAGGCGGTCAGGCCGGCAACGATATATTCAATGGCAAAGAGAGCGGTATCATGATGATAGGCAGCCACAAGGATCTCGTCCTTGCTGAAGAATCCTGCAAACGGCGGAATCCCGGCGATGGCGAGGCAGGCAGCCAGGAAGGTGATATGGGTGATTGGCAGGTATTTCCTTAATCCGCCCATGTCATACATGTAGTTGCTGTGGACAGCATGAATAATTGCACCGGCACAGAGGAAGAGCAAGGCTTTGAAGAAGGCATGGGTAAAGAGATGGAACATGGAGGCCATGTATCCAAGTCCTTCATGGCCTCCCATGCCTGAAACCCCGAGGGCACACATCATGTACCCGATCTGCGACATGGTGGAATAAGCCAGCACCCGCTTGATATCGTATTGCGTACAGGCGATCACTGCGGCGAACAGCGATGAGAACGCCCCCACCCAGGCCACTACCTGCAGGGCAATCGGTTCTGTGATATAGATCGGGAAGAGCCGTGCCACCAGGTAAACACCGGCAACCACCATCGTTGCGGCATGGATCAGGGCGGAGACCGGTGTAGGGCCTTCCATGGCATCGGGGAGCCAGATATGCAGCGGGAACATGGCCGATTTTCCGGCTCCTCCCATGAAGATCAGGATCAGTGCCCAGGTCATTACCGACATCCCTAAGAAGGTGGCGGCAGGAGGCGTGGCAATCGCCGGTCCGGTAGGACTCGTGAGGGTAAGAAAATCAAAGGTTTGTGTAAAGTAGGAGAGCAACAAGATGCCGATGAGAAATCCCAGGTCGGCAAATCGGGTGACGATGAAAGCCTTTTTGGCAGCTGCCACGGCCGAGGGTTTTTCGTAATAAAACCCGATCAGCAGATAGGATGAAACCCCTACCAGCTCCCAAAAGATGTACATCTGGAAGATATTCGTGGCGACCACCAGTCCCAGCATGGCAAAGGTGAAGAGGGAGAGAAAGGAGTAGAAGCGCATAAACCCTTTCTGTCCTTTCAGGTACCCGGTGGAATAGATGTGGGCCATCAGGGATACGGTGGTGACAACGATCAGCATCATCACAGAGATTGGGTCGATCAGTACTCCCAGGTCGATATGCAAGGTATCAGTAAATTTCAGCCACAGGGTATGATAGCCGATGATCTGCTGGTAAACCCCGTCAACCTTCCCTACATCAAAGAAATACTTGTAGGCGGTAAAGATGGAGAGGAGCCAGGAGGTCAGAAGACCTGCGCACCCCACAATACCGGAAACGATCGGTTTAAACTTATGCCCCCAGAACCCGATCAGGACAAAGAGGAAGAAGGGTATCAGGAGGATCCAGATGGTGTAAGAGAAATCGAACATGCCTTTATCAATTACGAATTAGGAATTAGGAATTACGAATTATGTACATCTTACGTCATGCGTTAATACTTCATCTCGTCCATCTTCTCCACATCTACATTGGCAATTCGGCGGTAGATGTTGATGATGATGGCGATGGCCACGGAGGCTTCCGCCGCAGCCACAGCAATGATGAACACAGTGAAAAACATCCCTTCCATGTGCTCCGGATAGAGGATCTTGTTGAATGCCACGAAGTTGATACATACGGAATTCAGGATCAATTCAATCGACATCAGCATGGTGATCAGGTTCTTTCTCACCAGGAATCCGTAAATGCCCACAAAAAACATGATGGTGCTCAGGATTAAAAACCAGGATAATGGAACTCCTTCAAACATAGGTCTTGTTCTTTAGTGGTTAATCTTTGCGTTTCTTTGCCAGAATGATGCCTCCGATCATGGCGGCCAGCAGCAGGATGCTGATCACCTCAAACGGCAGCGCATACCCATATTTGCCATAATTGATCAAGCTGTTGCCGACATGGGTGACATCGACTGTTTGTGTACTCCCATTAACTCCGGGAAAGGCATACTGCAGGATGACGGTGATGGAGAGGGCGGCACCGATCAGGGCGACGATGGCGGCCGGCCACTTTTTCATCAGGCTGGCCGAGGGTAATTTTTCCGCTATGTGACTGGTAAGCAAAATCGAGAAGATGATCAGCACCACGATGCCGCCGGCATATACTATCAGCTGGATGGCGGCCAGGAAGTTGTATTTCAGCAGGAAATAGAGGCAGGCTGTAGAGACCAATACGAACAGCAGGAATATCGCTGCCCGCAGGATCCGCCTGCTGGTCACGGTGAGAACGGAGAAGATCACGATGACCGCCGAAAAGAGAAGAAACATGAATTGATTGCTCGTCATTATTCTATATCTTTAAGAATGGATGATCCGGGTTGATTTAAAATTTTTGTCAGTTTGGAGCGGTCAAACACCGCATGCTCAAAGGTCTGGTCCCAGTCAAGGGCTTCCGAAGGGCACGTCTTGATGCAAAGGCCACAGAACGTGCACATCGACAGGTGATAAATGTGTTTGTCGATGATCCGTTTCTTCTTCCCGTCGGGGAGTTCGATCCTGGCAGAGATCACTTCGATCGATCCGTTCGGGCAATTGGTTTCACAAATCCCGCAGCCGGTGCACCGGTGCTGGTTGTTTTGGTCGTGGGGCATGATGACCTCTCCCTTGAAACGGTCAAACATCTTCAGTTTCTTCCGGTTCTCGGGATATTGTTGAGTGACGATCTGCCCGGGGCTGAAAAAGTATCTTCCGGTCACCGACATGCCGATGAGCAGGGATTTGACTCCCCGGAAGATATCTCCTAAATATGTATTGTTGTTGCTCATAATCTTAGAAATGCCAACCCATTAATACGATAAAAGCCATGATAAGGATATTGACCAGGTTGATCGGGAGTAGGTATTTCCACTCCAGGGTGAGCAGCTGGTCGATCCGCAAACGCGGGAAGGTCCATTTGAACCACATCATCAGCCAGATGACAAAGGCGGTCTTTCCGATATACCAGATGATCGGGGGGATAAAATCCATCACGTGGTTGAATCCTTCCCAGCCACCGATATGGAATGGCATCCATCCTCCCAGGAATACCGTGGCGGCAATGGATGCCACAATGAACATATTCATATATTCCGCCAGGAAAAAGAAGGCAAACTTGATCCCCGAATACTCCGTATGGAATCCGGCTGTCAGTTCCGACTCTGCTTCCGCCAGGTCGAAAGGCCCGCGGTTGGTTTCCGCCGTGCTTGCGATCAGGAAGAGAACAAAGGCAATAAAGGCGGGAATATGCCCTTTGAAAATGAACCACCCGGTCGATTGCATCTCCACCACCTGGGAGAACTGCATGGTTCCTGCCAGCACGATGATGGTCATCAGGGAGAGGCCCACCGAGAGCTCATAGCTGATGATCTGTGCGCCGCTACGCATGGCTCCGATCAGGGAATATTTGTTGTTGCTGGACCATCCGGCAAGCAACACCCCTACCACCCCCAGAGAGGAGACAGCCACCACGTACATGATCCCGATATCGAAATCAATCGCATGCAACCCCTTGGCAAAAGGGATGGCGGCAATGGCCATGAAAGAGGCAATGATCACGATAAAGGGGGCAACGTTGAACAGCAGTTTATCGGAATTCTTGATATAAACCAGCTCTTTCATCAACAACTTGATGAAGTCGGCAATCGTCTGGAAAATCCCGTAGGGACCCACCCGGTTCGGGCCGACCCGGTTCTGCATGAATGCACACACCTTCCGTTCGGCATAGACCAGGATCAGGCCGATGAGTGCATAGGCGAGCAGGAAGACCAGACCGATAATCGTCATTTCCACGATCAGTGCCCAGAAGGGAGGCAACCACGCGTAGAGCGCCTTGTCAATCCACTGGGTGAATGATGTGAAGTCGTAAATGTTGAAAGCCATGTTGAATGGTATTATCTGTCAATATCCGGAATTACTAAGTCAAGAGAAGCGCCGATGGCCACAAGGTCGGCAATCTTCATATCGCGGCTGATGATATCCAGCACTCCAAGGTTGATAAAACTCGGGGTCCGGAATTTCATCCGCAACGGGGCTTTGTTCCCATCGGAGATACAGTAGATGCCCAATTCACCCCGGGCAGATTCCACGCGCTGGTAATATTCCCCGGCAGGCAGTTTGATCACGGGTTTCATCTTGGCCGAATAATCTCCTTCGGGAATATTGTCGATCAATTGCTCAATGATATGCATCGATTCACGCATCTCTTCCATCCTTACCATGTACCTGGCGAACGTGTCTCCTTCGGTTTTCAGGACCTCCCTGAACTCCACCTGGTCGTACATGGCATAGGGGTATTTTTTCCGGATGTCGCATGCCCACCCGGAACCGCGGCCTGTGGGGCCGGTAGCCCCGTAATTGATCGCCATCTCTTTCGTCATGACGCCCACCCCTTTGCTTCGCTCCTGGAAAATGACATTTCCGGTCAGGATCCGGTCGTAATCCTTAATCTTCTTCCGGTTATACCTGATAAACTCCTTGACCCGTTTCTGGAAGTTCGGATGGATGTCGCGCATCAGTCCACCGGGGGTGTAGTAGCTGTGCAACAGCCGGGACCCGAAGGATTCTTCAAAGATATCGAGGATGTGCTCCCGGTCGCGAAGTCCGTAGAAGAAGCAGGTAAGACCACCCAGGTCCATACCGAAACTTGCCCACCAGAGTTGGTGTGAAGCGATCCTGTTCAACTCATCGAGAATGGTGCGGATATATTTTACACGTTCCGGCACCTCCACCTCAAGGGCCCCTTCCACCAGCAGGCATACCGCGTGGTTGTTGATATGGGCCGAGAGATAGTCCATCCGGTCGGTGAGGTGAATGATCTGCTGGTAGGTGTCTTTCTCACACATCTTTTCGATACCACGGTGAATGTAACCGCAATGTGGCTGTACCTTTTTCACAATCTCCCCCTGCAGCGTGACAACCAACCGGAGCACACCATGTGTGGAGGGATGCTGGGGACCCATGTTGATATGGTACTCCTCCTCCTCGATACTGTCGACAGGCAGGTTAATGATCTCTTTCATACTTACAATTCTACGATGTTCACTTCGTCTGAATAATCTTTGCGCATCGGGTACCCCACCCAATCCTCCTCCAGGAAGATCCGTCGCATATCGGGATGCTCATTGAACCGGATACCATAGAGATCCCAGACCTCCCGTTCAAAAAAATCGGCGCTTTTCCAGAGGTCGGCTACGGTATCGAATTCAGGGTTTTCACGGTTTCCGGTTTTGACCTTCAGCTCCAGGGAATGGCCAAGTGCGGTGGAGGTGAGATGGTAGACCACTCCCAGTTCTGTCCCCCAGTCTACCCCGCTCAGGCAAAAGAGGTAATCAAAATCCAGTTCTTTATCCTCTTTAAGCCTGGTGGCAAGGGCTTTCATCTGATCCACCGGGATTACGAACGTGGGGAACTGCTTGTTCTCTTCCGGCTGGGCTTCGGGAACCAGTTCAAGGATTTTTGCTTTTAGTTTTTCAGATTCCATGAGAAATATAGTGAAATGGTGAAATAGTGAAATGGCGAAATCTTGGTATAATTCATCATGTTACATCTAACTTCTGACTTCAGACTTTCCTTCTAACCTCTAACTTCTGACTTCTGACTTCTTTGCAATGGTCTCCAGTTTGATTTTCCGCTGAAGCTGCATGACACCATAAAGCAGGGCTTCGGGGCGGGGTGGGCAACCCGGGACATATACATCCACCGGGATAACATGGTCAACGCCCCGGATCACATGATAGGTATTGTAAAAGAAGGGGCCTCCTGACACGGCGCAGGCTCCCATGGCGATCACATATTTTGGTTCCGACATCTGATCATAGAGGCGTTTCAGTACCGGGGCCATTTTATTGACGATGGTGCCGGCCACCACGATCACATCCGCCTGACGGGGTGAGGCGCGGTAAACCTCGATGCCAAACCGGGCGAAGTCATGCCGGGAGGCACCGGTGGCCATCATTTCGATCCCACAGCAACTGGTGGCAAAGGTCAGCGGCCAGATCGAGTTGGAACGTCCCCAGTCGATGATATCGTCGAGGGTGGTCAGCAGGACATTTCCTCCGGTTTTCTCGAACAACTCAAGGGTTTCGTTGTCCTGAAAATCGGCATATTTCATGTTTTTTATCTTTACTCCCATTTCAGCGCTCCTTTCTTCCAGGCGTATAAAAGACCCAAACCCAAGACAAAGAAAAAGATGATGATTTCTATAAACCCTTTGTACCCGGCTGTCTTCATCACGACCGCCCAAGGATAGATGAAGACCGTCTCCACATCGAAGATCAGGAAGATAATCGCAAAGAGGTAATACCCCACGTTAAACTGAAGCCAGGTCAGTCCCTCTGTAGGGATTCCGCATTCATAGGCTTCGGCTTTCTGGGGATTGGTTGAAGTGGGAGGAATGTAACTGGAAAAGAGCAGAGCGATCCCAACCAGAAAGGCTCCCACGATGAAGAAAAGAATCAGACTTTCAGCGCTCATATCGTTAATCGATTAACAAACGAGCAAATATATAAAGATTCTTTTTTTGTAAATCGCATGATTTTCAATGCTATATAAGAGAAGGTTTTTAAATCATTGATAGCGTGACAAGTAATTTTACATTTTTGATAAATATCAGAGTGAGAGTTGATTTATATCAATGTCTAAAGAGATAATCATCAGGTAAATTGACCGAATGGATACAATCTGTACTTTTACCGGATGATCTCTTTACCACCAGCTTTGATCTCCGACGACCTGAAAGAGGTCTTGTTCTGTTGTGATCTTCAACAATGCAAAGGGGCCTGCTGCATTGAAGGGGATGCAGGTGCCCCGCTGGAGGAGGAAGAGATCTCGTTGTTAGATGACTACCTGGAGGAGATCAAGCCTTTCATGACTCCGGAAGGAATTGAGGAGGTGGACCGGATAGGTGTATTCGATTACGATGCGGAGGGAAAATTTGTCACGCCCCTCATTAAAGGAAGGGAATGCGCTTATATATTCTTTGAGAAGGGGATTGCCGGATGCGCGGTCGAAGCCGCCTTTCAGCAGCGGAAGATCCCGTTCCCAAAACCATTATCCTGTCACTTATACCCTGTCAGAATTTCTCAATCGGGTGTTTCGGATGCGGTGAACTACCACCGTTGGATGATCTGCGAAAAAGCCCTGGAAAAGGGTCGTCGGGAAACCATCCATCTGTATCAGTTTCTTAAAGATGCCCTGATCAGGAAATACGGGGAGGTGTGGTACAACGAGCTGGTCAGGTTGTTGGGTTGAAAGAGGTTTCAGCCGCCGATTTTGCTTTGGCTTCATTCGCCAGCTCCTTGTCAATGTGGAACAGACCGCCTTTTTCAGCTCCTGCCAGGTTGATCTGATCAAGGATGCTCCGGGCTGTCCTCTCCTCTTCAATCTGCTCATTGATATACCATTGGAGGTAATTGGCCGTGGTAAAGTCTTTTTCCTTGACACAGATGGCATAGAGGTTATTAATGGAAGCCGAAATGTACTCTTCGTGTTTCAACACCTGCTGAAATACATCCAGCAAGGATTTAAATTTAGCAGGAGGGGCTTCCAGTTGATCCACTAAAACCACCCCGCCCCGGTCATTCAGATAATGCAACAGTTTAAGCATGTGCATCCGTTCCTCTTCCGTTTGTTTGAACAGCCAGTCTGATGCGCCGGGATATCCGTTGCGCTCACACCATGAGGCCATGGAGAGGTAGATCCGTGACGAGTGTTCCTCTTTCTTTATCTGCTCGTTCAGTGCTTTTTCAATGTTTTTTGTAACCATTATGCTATCTGTTTTTTGTCATACAAAGATCTGAAAAAATAACATATACGATGAACAAGATGCGAAATATCGCGTATCTCACATCACGCATCCCCTATCCTTTAAGTGCTTCAGCACCAGAGACAATTTCAATGATTTCCCGTGTGATTTGGTTTTGGCGGGCTTTGTTGTAAGATATCCGGAGCTCTTTAAGCAACTGCTTCGCATTCTCCGTTGCCTGGTGCATGGCGGTCATCCGGGCTCCCATTTCGGCAGCATAGGAATCAAGGATCGCTTTAAAAAGCTGGATCCTCAGTGTTTTCGGGATCAGTGCATGCAAGATGGCCTCTTTGCCGGGCTCATAGATGTAATCGGCCTGCACCTTTGTTGCAGGCGGTTCGTCACCGGTCTCTTCCTGGACCAGCGGGAGGTATTGTTCAATCATCTGACGCTGCACGGCGGCATTTTTGAACTGATTGTAGATCAACTCGATCCGGTCATATTTCTTGGCAGAGAAGAGCTGCATCAGTCCGTTCGCCTTGGGGGCCACTTCATCAAAGGTCAGGGCATCATAAAGGGCATCCCACGACTCGATGACGTTGTATTTTCGTTTCCGGAAATAGTCGGTCGCCTTCTTTCCAACGGTGATCAGGTCAACCTGGTTATCTTTATTCTGGGAAGCATATGTGGTATGGATCCGTTCGACGGCCAATTTGATGATGTTGGTGTTAAAGGCACCGCACAACCCACGGTTTGACGTCAGTACGACCAGCAGGATCCTGTCTGGATGGCGAATCTCCATGAATCCGCTCCCTGCCGAATCTTCTGAATCGGTGCTGATATCCTGCATGATCTCACGAAGCTTGGCCGCGTAGGGGCGGAGTTTCAGGATGGCGTTCTGTGCTCTCCTGAGCTTCGAGGCAGCCACCATTTTCATGGCGCTGGTGATCTGCTCGGTTGATTTTACCGAGGCAATCCGGAGCCGAACCTCTTTTAATCCTCCCATCCTTATCTATTTCCGGGTCCCTTCGTACTTTCTTGAGATCTCCGCGGCGGCTTTTTCCATGGCTTTTTCGTCTTCTTCAAGCAGTTTCCCCTCCCGGAGATGTTGCAGGACTGCCGGATGATGTGTTTCCATGTAATGGAGGTACTCGACTTCAAAATCGATCACACTCCGTATGGGGATATTTTTCAGCAATCCCCTGGTGCCGCAGAAGATGATGGCTACCTGTTTCTCCACCGGCATTGGGGAGTACTGGGCCTGCTTCAGGATCTGAACGTTCCGGGCGCCTTTTTCCAGGACTGCTTTGGTGGCGGCATCCAGGTCGGAACCAAATTTGGAGAAGGCTTCCAATTCCCTGTATTCCGCCTGGGCGAGTTTCAGGGTTCCGGCCACCTTTTTCATCGATTTGATCTGGGCATTTCCCCCGACACGGGAGACGGAGATCCCCACGTTGATAGCCGGGCGGATCCCCGAGTTGAAGAGTCCTGTTTCCAGGAAGATCTGCCCGTCGGTGATGGAGATGACGTTGGTGGGTATGTAGGCTGAAACATCTCCGGCTTGCGTCTCGATGATCGGCAGGGCCGTCAGGGAGCCTCCCCCTTTCACCATGGGGCGGATGGAATCGGGAAGGTCATTCATCTTTTGCGCAATGGCGTCGGAGGATATGATCCTTGCTGCCCGTTCCAGCAATCGGGAGTGCAGGTAAAAGACATCTCCCGGATACGCTTCGCGTCCAGGCGGCCTGCGCAACAAGAGGGAGACCTCGCGATAGGCCACGGCCTGCTTCGAAAGATCATCATAGATCACCAGGGCCGGCCGGCCGGTGTCCCTGAAGAACTCGCCGATCGCCGCACCGGCAAACGGGGCATAGAACTGCATGGCTGCCGGATCGGAAGCGGTGGCGGTCACAATCACGGTATAGTCCATGGCTCCCTGTTCCTCCAGGGTCTTCTGGATGTTGGCCACCGTGGAGCCTTTCTGTCCCACGCCAACATAAATACAATAGACCGGTTCTCCGCGTTCAAAATTCTCCCGCTGGTTGATGATGGTGTCGATGGCAATGGCTGTTTTACCGGTTTGCCTGTCCCCGATGATCAGCTCCCGTTGTCCCCGTCCGATCGGGATCATCGCATCAATGGCTTTGATCCCGGTTTGCAGCGGCTGGTTAACCGGTTGCCGGTAAATGACACCCGGGGCTTTCCTTTCCAGCGGCATCTCATAGCGTTTGCCTTCGATCTTTCCCTTTCCGTCTACCGGCTCCCCCAAGGTATTGACCACCCTTCCGAGGAGGCCATCACCCACCTCCACAGAGGCAATCCGGCGGGTTCTCTTGACCACATCACCCTCTTTGATATCATAGGCCTCTCCAAGCAACACCACACCCACGTTATCTTCCTCCAGGTTGAGGACGATGGCCCGGATGCCGTTTTTTTCGAATTCAACCAGTTCGCCGGATTCGGCATTGGTCAGGCCATAGATCCGGGCAATCCCGTCACCCACCTGCAACACCGTCCCGATCTCCTCTAGTTCGGCCACATTGTGATATCCTGCCAACTCCTGACGTAAAATGGCGGATACTTCAGCTGGTTTTATTTCTGTCATATTAAAATCCTTTTTTATACAAGTTGATGCTGGCAGATCCCCTGCGTAACCGCTCGATCTGGTATTGGATGCTGGCGTCGTACTGCATGTCTTCCCAGTTGAGGATAAATCCCCCTATGATCCCCGGGTCGACCTTCGGGATCAGTTCAATCTTCCAGTCCGTATACGTTTTCATGATCGAGACCGCCTCTTTTCTGATGGCTTCCGAGACCGGAACAGCCGTGGTGAGAACAACGGGCAGGATCTGTTTGTATTCTTTGTATTCCGCGATGACCCTTTCGGCAATCTCAGGGATGTATGCCTCCCGGTTTTTCCTTACAAGGATCAGGAGAAACTTCATGGTGATCTCGTGAAACCTTTTTTGAAAAATATCGTTCAGGATCCGCTCCTTTTTCTCCTCGCTGATCACCGGGCTTTTCAGCACCAGCACGAAGAGCCTGTTTTCCCTGCAGGTGGAAGCCAGCAGAAGCGCGTCGTCGTAAACCGCATCCTCCTGCTTCTTTTCCACAGCCAGTTCAAAAAGCGCTTTGGCGTATCGTTCTGCAATCAGGGACAATCTCATCGCGATGGTGAATTAGTTAAAATGGATTTTATCCATTTGCTGCCGGATAAATTTCTCCTGCTCGCCGGTATCGGCCAGTTCATGTCCCAGGATCTTGGTGGCCACCTCCAATGACAAGGTGGCGAGCTGATTTTTCAGGTCGGTCATGACCGCCATTTTTTCGTTTTCAATGCCCTCCTTGGCGCTGGCGAGGATCCTGCCTGCCTCTTCCTTTGCTTTCTCCTTCGATTCTTCGATAATGGAATCCCGGATCTTCCGGGCATCACTCAGGATGGCATCCCGTTCATCTTTGGCCTGACGGAGCAGTTCTTCATTGCTGAACTGAAGCTGTTTCATCTCTTCCTTTGCCCTGTCGGCCGCATGCAGGGCATCATGGATCGAAGTTTCCCGTTCCTTCAGTGACTTCAGGATCGGCTTCCAGGCGAATTTCCGGAGAAGAAGCAACAGGAGGAGAAAGGGCAACGTCATCCAGAAAATCAGACCTAATCCAGGGGTAATCAGTTCCATATCTCGGTAAATTGAGTTCGTAAAACGTTCTCAGTGGCTCAACCAACCGTTGAGCCACTGAGAACATGCAATGGTTTAGATAAAGAGGATCAGAAGACAGACCACGATGGCAAAAAATGCCACCCCTTCAACGAGAGCTGCCGCGATGATCATGTTTGACCGAATATCGCCAACAGCTTCCGGCTGACGGGCAATGGACTCCAGGGCGCTCTTACCGATGTTTCCAATACCGATACCAGCTCCAACGACGGCAATACCCGCCCCGATTCCCGCTCCCAGACGGGCGATGGCCTGAAAATCCCCTACTAGCTGCAAAAGAAATGTTAATAATTCCATAAGACAAAAGGTTTAATGTAACATGTATATACTCATTTCAACTTCTAACTTCTAACTTCTGACATCTAACTTCATTAATGGTGCTCCGGTTCCATTGTCGCCAGCCCGAAATAGAGGGCCGACAACAGGGTGAATACATAGGCCTGAATGAAGGCAACAAGGATCTCCAGCAGGTCCATGAAGACGATAAATGCTACTGAAACAATTGATACGCCATATCCCAGGGCAATGCTGATGGAACCGAAAATAAAGATCAGGCTGACAAACCCCAGTACGATGATATGCCCTGCCGCCATGTTGGCAAAGAGTCGGACCATCAGGACAAAGGGCTTGGTGACAATCCCTACGATCTCAACCACCGGCATCAGGGGAACCGGAAGTTTCAGCCACCACGGAACCCCCGGGGTATTGACGATGTCGATCCAGTAATGCCTGTTCCCGTTGATGGTGGTCAGGATGAAGGTAAACACCGCCATGACCATTGTGATGGCAATATTTCCCGTGACATTGGCCCCTCCCGGAAAGATCGGGATGATGCCCATCAGGTTGTTCAGAAAGATAAAGAAGAAAAGGGTCAGCAAGAAGGGCATGAACTTCTCATAGTGCTTCTCCCCAATGGAACTCTTCGCAATGTCGTCGCGGATGAAGATGATAAGCGGTTCGAGCAGGGACTGCATTCCTTTTGGTGCCGATTTCGGATTCCGTTTATAGCGGTTGGCCATCGAGATGAAGATCCATAAAAGCAGCACACTGCTGATGAGAATTGCAAGGGCGGTCTTGGTAATGGAGAAATCATAAACTGGCTTTCCCGAAGACTCCACGGCATGGATTTTCCCCTCTTTCATCTCAAATCTCTTGTAGGAATGACCGGCATTGTGGAAACGGGAAGACCAGAAAGCATACAACTTCCCTTCGTAGAAAAGGATTACGGGCAAGGGAATGGTGACATGGGTTTTTCCCAAAGTGGCAATGTGCCATTCGTGGCTATCCACCACATGCTCCATGATCATCTTCCCCGCGTTGTATTCCCCCCCCACGATGATCTCCTCATCTTCGTCAAAGGCGCTGTCTGCCTTGATGTTCTGAGAGGCCTCCACCGTTCCGGACGAAAAGGCCGGATAGTCAGTAAACACAAGAAAAAAAAGAAACAGGGAAAAAAGAAAAGCTACAACACTTACCTCCTGTTTTCGAACCATAATCACGATATCATGCTGATTTTCGGGCTGCAAGTTTACGAAAAAAATCCTAAACTATCGAAATCAATTTTCATGAACATATGAAAATATATCCCATTCTTTGGGATTTATGGTTGAGGAGTGTTTACCCAGAGGGTGACAAATTGTTCAATCCCGGCATAAACCTGCACGGCGCCATAATCTTCCCAGTGTTCGGTGTCGTACCAGTAAACGATGGGGGTGAGGTCCATGAACAATACTTCGCCTTTATCATCCGTCCATTGGTTGGTGATGTAGCGTCCTGCTTGCAGGTCCTGGTAGCTGGTGGCAAGAAAGACCTGTTCGCCAACCAGAAGGTTCCCGTTGGTATCCATGACCTTGATCACCAGGATCCCGACAGTCACCCTGTCATCTGGAGTACAGGAGGGAAGCATGACGATGGTGGAGAAAAGGAGGAGCCCTGTCAGGCCAATAAACAGTTTTTTCATTTATGACGTGCTTTTTTCTGCGGCAAAGATAGCAAAAATCAGCCATCTGTAAAATAAATCCCGGGCTTCTCAGTTTGTAACATTTGAGTGTGGTAAACGTCTAAGTCTATCTGTCATTGCAGTTTTATTAAAATATCTTACATTTGAACCATTAAATGCATTTACCATGTTTCGATCAACCACGCTCCTGATGGGGAAACGATCACTTGCCATCAGCCTTTTCCTCCTGTTTTCCTCTCTCTCTATTGCCCAGAAAGTCTGGACACTCGAAGATTGTATCGATTATGCCCTGGAAAACAACCTCGACATCCAGAAGCAGATCCAGGCCGTTGAATCCGACAGGGCCACCCTGCTGCAAAGCGGTCTGAGCATGTTGCCCAACCTCAATTTCAGTGCCTCCAACATCTGGAATACGGGTCAGACCATTGACCAGTACACCAACACGTTTGCCACCACCACAGTGCGATCCAACAATTTCGGGATTTCCAGCAACATGACCCTTTTCAACGGACTGCAAAAATTCAACGCTGTTAAGCGGAACCAGATCGAATTAATGGCCAGCCGTTATGACCTGGATGTCATCAAAAACGATATTTCACTCGCGGTAGCCGGATATTACCTGGATATCCTTTTCAACAAGGAGATCCTTGATGTGGCCGAGCGTCAGCTAGCTATCACCAAAGAGCAGGTTGAGCGGGTGAGGAAAATGGTTGAGGCCGGGGCCGCTGCCCAGGGAGACTTGTTGAACATCCAGGCACAAGCCTCCACCGAAGAGCTGAATGCGGTAGCAGCCAGAAACAACCTGAATATCTCATACCTCTCCCTTCAGCAACTCATCGACCTGCCCATCTCCAGCGATTTTGACATTGAAAAACCACGGTTGAAAGAGGTGGCTCCTCCGAAGGAGATGGTCACGGCAGAGACCATTTACGGGCATGCCCTTACCACCCGCCCTGAGATTAAAAGCGCCGAACTGAGGATAGAGAGTGCGAAAAAATCACTGGCCATCGCCCGGGGTGCTCAATCTCCCAGCCTGACCTTTGGCGGCTCATACGCCACCGGGTATTCCGGTGCGGCGAAAACCGTTGACGCCGGGATCCCTCCCGTTATCAGCACCTATCCTATCGGGATCACCCAACTGACGCATGATACGGTTTTAGGCTATCAGTATACCTATTCCTACAAGACAAAGTCTTTTTCCGATCAGTGGAGCGACAACGACAACCTTTCCATCGGGTTTAACCTGTATATTCCCATTTTCAATGGCTGGCAGGTGCGTTCCTCGATCACCCAGGCGAAAATCCAGCGAAACATCGCCGAACTGGATCTCGAACAAAAGAAAAGAACCCTGCAGAAAACCATTGAACAGGCTTACGCAGATGCTGTTGCTGCCTTGCAGAAATACAATTCCGCCGATCAGAAGGTTCAGGCACAGGAAGAGTCATTCAGCTATACCGAGCAGAAGTTTGACGTGGGCCTGGTTACCTCCTATGATTACAACAACAGCAAAAAGGACCTGACGAGTTCGCAGTCGGAGTTGTTGCAGGCAAAGTATGATTTTATTTTCAAAACCACGATACTTGACTTCTACATGGGAAATCCGATCCGTATCAGTCAAAATTAAACTCAGTTTTATGGCTTCTAAAAAATCAAAGAAAAAACTCTGGATTATCATTGGATCCGCCGTCGTTCTCGCCGTGATCATTGTGCTGGCACTGATCAAGGGAGGTAAAAATGAGGGGATCAATGTCTCTGTCGAACCGGTGGTCAAACGAACGATCGTTCAAACAGTATCTTCCAACGGAAAGATCCAGCCCGAGACGGATGTAAAGATCTCCCCCTATATCTCCGGGGAGGTGGTTGAACTGTATGTGAAAGAGGGCGACGAGGTGAAGAAGGGAGAACTGCTGGCAAAAATCGACCCTGAGGTCTATATTTCACAGTACGATCAGAGTGTTGCTTCATTGAATACACAGAAAGCCAATGAATCGAATTCCCTGGCACGGCAAGCCCAGATGGAAGCACAATTTGAAAATGCCCGGTTGAATTTTGAACGGCAACAGAAGCTGTACAATCAGAACGTGATCTCCAAAGCGGATTTCGACCAGGCCAATGCGAATTTTGAGGTATCCAAAGCACAGGTGAATTCAGCCAAAGAGGATGTCAAAGCGTCGACCTTCATGGTCAAGAGTGCTGAAGCGGCCCTGAAAAGGGCTACGGATGACCTCACGAGGACCGCCATCTTTGCACCGAATGACGGAACGGTATCCAAACTGAATGTACTGAAAGGGGAACGCGTAACCGGTGCCTCCCAGTTCTCGAGTGGGACGGAGATCATGCGGCTAGCCAACCTCAATGAGATGGAGGCCCAGGTTGAGGTGAATGAGAACGATATTATCCGGGTGAACCTCGGTGATACCGCCCTGATAGAGATCGATGCCTACCTTAACCGTAAGTTCAAAGGGGTCGTGACCGAAATCGCCACGTCAGCCAATACCACCGGGGTCAGCGTCGACCAGGTGACCAATTTCAATGTCAAGATCCACCTGTTGAAAGAGTCGTATGAAGACCTGCTGGATCCTGAAAAGCCTTTTTACAGTCCGTTCCGGCCGGGGATGTCGTGTACCGTGGAGATCCAGACGGAGACAGCATTCAATGTACTGACCGTGCCGATCCAGGCTGTCACCACCCGTGTTTCCCAGGATACACTGGATAAACTGAATGCCCAGAATGTGGAGACCGAACAACATGGCGATCGGGAAGTTGAACGGGTGGTTACAAGAAAGACGGAAGAGATCCAGGAGTGTGTTTTCTTATTCGAAGATGGTGTTGCCCAAATGCGTGATGTCAAAACAGGCATTCAGGACAACACCTATATTGAGATCAAAGAGGGGCTGACCGATAGCCTCGAGGTGATCACCGCCCCTTACTCGGTGGTTTCCAAAACACTGAAGGATGGCGACAAAGTCAAAAAAGTGGACCGGAAGGATCTCTTTAGCGGAACCAAATAATGTCGCTGATCCTCGTTCTTGAGACTGCCACACCGGTTTGTTCCGTCGCTCTCGCACGCAACGGTGAACTTCTTTCCCTTTCCGAATCAACTGCCCCCAATGCCCACGCCGGGGTCATCACCCTGTTCATTGAAAAGCTCTTCAGGGAAACCGCTTTAAGCTATTCCGATCTGGATGCCGTGGCCGTGAGCATGGGACCTGGTTCCTATACCGGGTTGCGGATCGGGGTGGCGACTGCCAAAGGGCTTTGCTACGCCCTGGATAAACCGCTGCTGGCGATCCCGACACTGGAGGCGATGGCATCAGGGATGTTAAAGGACGAAGGACGAGGAACGAAGGCTGGCTCTGGAATGCTATATTGTCCCATGATCGACGCCCGGAGGATGGAGGTCTATTGCGCTGTGTATGATGAGCATCTCCGGGAGGTTCGACCCACCGAAGCTGTGATTGTGAATGAACATTCATTTGAAGAGTTGCTGAACAACCAACCACTCCTTTTTGCCGGAAATGGCGAGGCCAAATGCAAGGAGACCCTTTCGGGGAGTTCCAACGCCCTTTTCCTGGATCATTTCCGGCCTTCCGCCAGATTCCTCACCGGCCTGGCTGAAGAACGGTTCCGTAAAACTCAATTTGAAGATCTGGCCTACTTTGAACCCTTCTATCTGAAGGATTTTATCGCCGGCATCCCGAAAGTCAAAGGTCTGAAGTAAAGTTCCGCCATCCAACACCATGGCACCACATCACTATATCACCATGGCACCACATCACCACACCTCTATCTCAACAGCACGCAACGCCTGGTAACATTGGCTTCCGGTGAAACAAACCGGTAGAGATAGATTCCATCCGGCATCCGGCATCCGGCATCATCGCATCCATCCCAGAATACATTGTGCTTGCCTTTCTCCTGATGGCCGTTCAGCAGGGTGTTCACCTTTTCTCCCTGCAGGTTGAACACTTCGATCTTCACGGCTGAAGGAGTTGCGACATAGTAATCGATGCGGGTCAAAGAGCTGAAAGGGTTGGGATAGTTCGATGAGAGGATGTTTTCGGAGGAGAGTGGCATATGATCGATCGCGGTGTAAAGTCCCTCGTTCACAGCGATTACAACATAATGGGTGTCCACCTGGCTGACCACCATCAGAGGGTCGTAGAGGTAAACCGTCTCTCCCTCTACGGGAAGCGGGAGGACCACATTCAGGTCGACCGATTCGCCGGGATTAAGGGTATAGGGGAATCCCGTAAACGGCCAGGGGTCAACCATCCAGGGGAAAGGAGCCGAGGTGAGGGACTCCTCCTGCACATAGATCAGATCCAGGCTCATGTCGGTCGTATTCCCAATGGTTACGATCTGTCCTTCGGTACATTGCTCCGGATTGTCATACACCAGCGTATCCGCAGAAAGGGCTACATCGGGAGTGATGTAGGTGGTATCCCCCACAGCACATCCGACCCCCGTGATGACTTCGGTGGTGGTGTTATCCAGGATAAATGCGAGTAACTCGCAATTCTCCACGATGTAACCGGTACCGGTAAAGTCGAACGAGAAAACTCTCCGGTAGAAGGTTCCGGCAGCGGCATCCGTGAGGATCGGATCGCCCCATTGCCCAACAAAAGCTTCCCGGAAAGTATGTTTATGTGTGTAAGGATAAGAACCTCCCGCCTGATGCGAAACCAGGTTGTTCTCGGCCAGGGTGACCATCAGGTTGTGTTCTCCCGGGAAATCCTCCGTATAGTAGATGTCAACCAACACGGTGAGGATACTGCTGGCATCATCGTAGCTGGTGGCCATCCCGATATTCATGGGTGAAGGTTCCGCCAGAATGGTGTTGGTATGGGCCACCCAGGTGGTGCGGCTCATCAACCGCTCAGGCGGTGACCAAACGCGGCGCTGGATAAATGCACTCGGCATAAACCGGCTGGTCCCGCAATAAGGGGTCATGTAGAGGCTGTCAGGAAAGTGCCTCCGGAAATCCGGATCTCCTGATGTTGGGGTGGTATAGCTCGAGTTATAGGGATGATACGCCACACAGAAAGCCCTTCCCGGGTTATCTTCCAGGATCTGCGCCATCACCTGGTGCCCGGCCGGACAATTCGGACAGTTCACCCCGGTGAACTCTTCCAGGATGGCATTTTTATCCAGGGGCTCGATCGGCACATAATGCTGTGCCATTATCAGGCCGGAAATCATTAACCCAATGATTCCCAGGCCGAAAGACTGTAAAAATGGTTTCATGCTTGAATGATTTGGTTGCGCTTTGATTGATGAGATAAAAATACACATTCTTTTCATGTTTAAACCAGATTTTAGGTGAAGAGGCTCTTTTTCAGGATGATTTTCCTAATTTCGCCAGGTATTTATCTCTTGTATATGGCTGACGCAACTCACTATAAAGCTCCTGATCATTACCTAGTGGATGACCTGCTCACCGACGAGCAGAAGATCGTGCGAAATGCGGTGCGCGATTGGGTCAACCGGTTTGTGAAACCGATCATTGAAGAACAGTTCGAAAAGGCTCAGTTCCCCATGCACCTGATTCGGAAGATGGGAGAGATCGGTGCCTTCGGCCCCTTCATTCCCACCGCGTACGGAGGTCCCGGCCTTGATTACATCTCCTATGGATTGATCATGCAGGAACTTGAACGGGGGGATTCCGGGATCCGGTCGATGGCATCGGTTCAATCCTCCCTGGTGATGTTCCCGATCCATGCCTTTGGAACCGAAGAACAGAAGAAGAAATACCTTCCCCCGCTGGCAACGGGGGAGTTGATAGGCTGCTTCGGGTTGACCGAGCCCAATCACGGGTCGGATCCCGGAAGCATGAAAACCCATGTGAAAAATATGGGTGATCATTACCTGCTGAATGGGTCCAAGATGTGGATCACCAACTCCAGCATTGCCGATGTGGCCATTGTCTGGGCCAAGGATGAGACGGGGGTTATCCGGGGATTCATTGTTGAAAAGGGATGGGAAGGATTCACCGCTCCCGAGATCCATGGGAAATGGTCGTTGCGGGCTTCGGTGACCGGTGAGCTGGTCTTTGACAACGTGAAGGTTCCGAAAGACCATCTCCTTCCCAATGTGAAAGGGCTGAGGGGCCCTCTCAGCTGCCTGAACTCCGCCCGCTACGGAATCGCCTGGGGGGCGATCGGCGCCGCCGCTGACTGCTATGATGCCGCTGTGAACTACTCCCTCGAGCGGGTCCAGTTCGACAAACCCATCGGGGGGTTCCAGCTCCAGCAGAAAAAATTAGCCGAAGCGCTCACCGAGATCACCAAAGCCCAGTTGCTGGCCTGGCGGATGGGAACGCTGCGCAACGAAGGGAGGGTGACGGCAGCCCAGATCTCCATGGCCAAACGAAACAACGTGGAGATGGCGCTTCATATCGCCAGGGAGATGCGACAGATCTTAGGCGCGATGGGCATCACCAGTGACTTCCCGATCATGCGCCACATGATGAACCTCGAATCGGTGATCACCTACGAAGGAACCCATGATGTTCACTTGCTGATCACGGGGGAGGAGATCACGGGGATACAGGCGTTTAAATAAATGGCGAAATAGCGAAATGGCGAAATAGCGAAATAGAGATAGTTCTGATGGATGAAAACTTTTTCCGGCGATTTCAAACCCGTGTGATCCGGCTCGGGGATCTGCCCATGGGGGGAGACTATCCCGTCCGTGTGCAGTCGATGACCAACACCGACACACAGGATACCCGGGCCACCGTGACACAGGCGATCCGGATGATCGAAGCGGGATGCGAATATGTACGCATCTCTGCACCGGGCATGAAGGATGCGGAGAACCTGCGGAAAATTAAAAAAGAGATCCGGGCGGCCGGTTTCACCACTCCCCTGATCGCTGATGTCCATTTCAATCCGAAGATTGCCGAGGTCGCTGCCACCATCGTGGAAAAGGTACGCATCAACCCGGGGAACTATGTTCCCGATGCCGGATACCGGATACCGGATACCGGATCAATAAATCAGCCATCAGGCATCAGACATCAGACATCTGACATCAGCGATCAAAGTTACCTGGAGGAGGTATCCGGCCGTCTCGCCCCCCTCCTGAAGATCTGCCGGGATCATGGAACCGCCATCCGCATCGGGGTGAACCACGGCTCGCTCTCTGAACGGATCATGGAACGGTATGGCGATACGCCGGAGGGCATGGTGGAGTCGGCCGTGGAATTCGCACGTATCTGTGAAGCGCACTCCTTCCGGAACCTGGTGCTGTCGCTCAAATCCTCCAACACCCGGCTGATGATACGTGCCAACCGGCTCCTTGTGGAGCGGATGAAGGAGCTGGGGATGGATTATCCACTCCATCTCGGGGTCACTGAAGCGGGAGCCGGGGAGGATGGCCGGCTCAAATCGGCCGTGGGGATCGGCAGCCTGTTAGCTGACGGCATCGGCGACACCATCCGGGTATCCATCACCGAAGATCCCGAACATGAGATCCCTGTGGCCTATGGCATCCTTCAGGCAACCGGCGTGAGGATCACCCGCACCGAGTACATCTCCTGCCCCTCCTGCGCACGAACGCTTTTCAATATCCAGGAATCGGTGCAGAAGATCAAAGAGCGGACCAGCCATCTTAACGGATTGAAGATCGCCGTGATGGGCTGCATCGTGAACGGCCCCGGTGAAATGGCCGATGCCCACTACGGATATGTCGGCGCCTCCAGGGGAAAAGTACACCTCTACAAAGGTCAAACCCTGGTCAGGAAAAATATCAGGGAATCAGATGCCGTGGAGGAACTGATCAGCCTGATCAAGGAGAACGGAGACTGGAGAGATCGTTAGGGAATGATCACTTTACAGCATTCTCGGAAAATCCCTGTCTGAAAACAAAGAAAATAGATCCCTGGGACCAGATCGCTGACTCCGGAAGTCATATACGAATCCCAGGAGATATTATTAATCCCTGCTGAAAAAGAAAAGCTGTCGCACCCAGTTCCCACCACTTTTCCGGAGGATGAAAAAAGCATCCCCCTGTAGAATCCCTCCCGGGTGGCAGTGACCAGAATCCGGCTTGAGGGGGTCAGCGGGTTAGGATAAACTGTAAGGTCAAATGTCATTGAATTCATGGGATTCGGGTCCCGGATGCCAATGGATGTCAGATTCACTCCCTGCGCCCATCTGATTTGTGACAACTCTCCATGACGGTCGGCGCCAGAACGGTCGAATGCCGTGTCTCCTGCCCCTTCATCGAATTTCCAGTACCCATAAAGTCCCGATTGTTCTTCAGGAAGATTCATCTCCATCCATTCGTTAATCTCCATCTCAGACCGGATGGTATTCCAAACACGGACTTCATCAATACAGCCCTGAAATGCATGGTTCCCGGTTTTCATATTGCCTATGACCAATTCCCTTGTACTGTTCGACAGGATCGGGCCTGCCGGCGGAATGACGGTTTCCAGAGGCTGAGCGATGCCATTCAGGTAGAGATGCACCTCACTGGTCAGCGTATCATACGACGCGGCAATATGCTGCCATTCGTTGAACTTCACGGAGGCCGTCGGGGTTGTAACCGTACTTATTGTTGTGCCATCTGAATGGACCATCATTAAGACAAACGATGAGTCGGTGGGAAGGGTTGCAATATCCTTGTTCACATAAAGAGAGATCACCGTTTTATCCATGATCTTCCCTCCTCCGGAAGAACCAAATCCTGTGGGTTTGATCCATGCTTCGAGGGTAAAATTTCCCGTCAGGTCAAGCGGAGTCTTATTCGAGCATTTCAGCCTGCTGTCGGACCCATTGAATTCAAGGGAGCTTTCGCCGTTAAACACCCGGATCGCCTGCTGCCTGACGATCGAATCGGTCAGGGAGTCGCTGATCACTGACAGCCTGACGGAATAGTCCCCCGCAGCTTCAAAGGTGTGTTGAGGATGCTGTTCCTCTGAATCAATGATACCGTCATTGTTGAAATCCCAGTGCCAGGTATGGACCGGAGGCTTGGCGTAGGTCTGGTCGGTAAACTGAACGTCAAGGGGTTGTTGCCCTGTTTGGGGAGTCGCCTGAAATTCCGGAATGAGAAAAGGGGTGATACTTTCCCACCACCTGATCTCATGATCACCGAAACAGGCTCCAAGGATATCAGGATCACCGTCAAGATCCAGATCCGTCACATGCACCTGGATCATGTCGTAGGCGTCATCGGTTATGACCCGTTCCGAAAAATTTCCTTCACCATCATTTTCCCAAAAATTCACAATGCCTGACTGCCAGGCAATGGAGAGGATATCGGTATCGCCATCCTGATCCAGATCGGCAATTTTCGAAGCTCTGGCTCCATTGTAATGATCCTTCAGGATATGTTGGGCATATGAGAAAGAGCCGTCATTTTCATACCAGGCAATAAGATCGGTATTGTCGCAGGCAGTCACCACCAGATCCAAATCCCCGTCGCCGTCCAGATCACCTGCCTGTACCGAGTTGGCCGCCGGCAAGTTGGTGACCAGGGGCTGTTCAGAGAAGTGCCCTGAACCGTCATTCACGAACCAGATCACCTCTCCGGCTTTGGCGGTAGCCACGATATCCTGGTCGCCATCCTGGTCCATGTCAATGATCATCGCCCAGTTGGTTTTAGACCATTCCTCCTTGAGAACCGTGACCGTGAAATTGCCGTTGCCATCATTCTCTGCCCAGGCAATTCTGTTGTCTCCGCAGGAAACCAACACCAGGTCCTGATCCCCATCGTTATCAATGTCGCCAGCCGTCACGAAGTCGGCGCTTAGCCAGGATGAACCATTGATGATGTGTTCGGTGAAGTTTCCCGATCCGTCGTTGCCGAACCATGAAAATCGCCCCAGGGTTTTGGCTGTTGCTACGATGTCCCATGAATCGTTGCTGTCGATCCGGGCGGCAATGACCCCTTTGGCTTTCGTGAATCCAGTAACCACTACATGTTCGGTAAACATAAATCCTTCGCCCTGTTCAAACCAGCTGACCTTGTGACCGTTGTTGGATGTCACGACGAAATCGGGAAGGCCGTCGTTGTTGAAGTCGGCTGATGCGATGCAGGTTGCCCCCTGGAATTCTTCAAGAAGAATGTGTTCTTCAAATAATGCCTGGGAGAACAGTCCGGAAGTCATCAGAAGTAATAAAGAAGCTGTCAGGCTCAGCTGGACAACTGTCTTAAATGCAATCCCCTTCATAATGCGTTTTTTCACAAAAGTAGGTGCACGTTTTATGAAAAAAGTCCTGATTTATCGGACGGGATAACTTCTGTAGTATAGATTGCTTCTTATAAAAAGAGGGTCCCCGAGGATTGTCTTTCAGCAGTATAAAGAATTTCTCTTTTGCTTTTATATTACAGGGATAAATCTCATAAGGATCATCCCTGTTACGTGATGCAGTATTCCATCGTGTAGTAGTACTATACAATCTCCTTACCCGTAGGTTTCATAATAAAGTTTTCCTCCCTCTACGTGGATATAACCTGGGTCTGATTTCATTTCGTCTGCCGAACGCATGTTATTACTGTCACGAGCAGAAAAATCGGGAAAAAGTAATTTTTAAAGGGAAATATTCTCTTTATTTATTGCTTTTGGTTTTATAAACAGGGCCGTGACCAATCCCAGTATGATCCATTGAAAAAGGTTATTACCTGCCAGGATCAGAGTATCGCCCAAAGGATAGTTGCCGATCCCGTAGTTGTCAGAGTCGCTGAAGACAGTGATTGTCAATCCGATCAGAAAGACAAAAAACACTTTACGCGAGTAGTTTGTCAGAGTCTTTTCCGAGGTAAGCGATAGCAGCCAGGCAGATAATGTCGCCGCAAAGAAGGCAAAGATAAATTGCCAAACCGTCGATAAGATTCCAGCAGCCTCATGACCCATCCCGCCGTAAAGAATACTGAAAACCGGTTCGTTCTCAGGGAAAGTGCCTGATGCTGTTAATGGAGGATTGCAGAGGTATCTTCCCGGTTCAGCAATATGTTGCTTGAGCACCTGGTAAACCGTTACTTCATCAGGAACATGCTTCATGTCTATCCGGTACTTGAAGCCAAAAAAACCGTTGATGAGGATCGCCAGAACCATCAGGGTAACTCCCCCTGCTAATCCGGCCAGAATAATTTTCCTGTACATATAGATGATTTTTATTCAGAAGTTTTTTCTGATCAGTTCGTAAAAATCGTTGTGTGTTCCGGTTGATATTTACTGCGGTATTCAACCGGGGTCATGGTGGTAACTCTGCGGAATGCCGCATAGAACGCCGACTTGGAGTTGAACCCGCAATCATAGGCAATGGCAATGACCTTCAGGTGGTTGTTCCGAGAGTCCTGCAGCCGCTTTTTGACCTCATCGATCCGGTGGTTGTTGATGTAATCGTAAAAGTTTTGCCGGAATTGCTCGTTGATCACCTGCGATAATTTATGGATCGTAGTATTCAGTTTGGTCGCCAGCTGCTGGAGGTTCAGTTCGGGGTCAAGAAAGGCTTTTTGGGTTTTCATCATCCGCCTGAGCTCCTGCAGGATCCTCTCTGTCTCTTTCTCCTGCAGCCCTGATCGCTGGTATTTGAATTCCTTTTCAGGATGAGGGGAAAGCTTATCTCCAAAAGGACTATTGGAAATCGCCTCCAGGGTATATTCCGAAAAAATTCCCTGTTGATGGTAACCAAAAACCCCCACTCCCAATAAAAACAGGATGAGCACCACCACAGATATGATATTGAGGGCAGGCAGGACCGGTACAATACCATAACCCATCAGATAGAGTAAGCCAAGAGAAAAGAGGGTACAGAACAGAAAACCCCCGGAGAGATAGAGCAACCAGTTGAGCTCCTTTTTTTTACGGGAGGAGAAAAATCCGGGAAGCTTTTTCCGGAACCGGATTATCTTCAGAATGGTGAACACCAGGTATACCGAAACACAAAATTCCCAGATTACATCGATGATAATCCGGTAAACGGGATGCTGGTTGGTGAACGTAAAGAAATCCCCGGTTTTGATCTCAAGGGAGAGGTAATGGATGAAAGGAATCATGACGATGGCCAGCGGAATCAGGTGAAGCAGCATTCCGGCCGAATAGGGTCTATTTTTCCGGATGATAAACAGGGTATAGAGGTAGAGGGCCGGCCCAAGGAGGATCCAGTAGACCAGATCGAGGGCGACTAGCCAGTCCGCAATGGTAGCCATGCTGAAGCGGAAGAACCGGTAGATCAGTTCGGCGCCGACCAGCAGGAAAAACATCGCCAGGAAGAAATCAGCCCGCTGTTTCGGACGTTTGATGGTGATCAGAAGGAGAAACAGGAGCACCAGGGCCAGACCGGTCAGGGGAATGGCTTCCATAAAGTTCACAGGATCTATGACTTTTCAAAGATAATGAATCCATCCTGATTTTCTTCTGCACAGTTGTCCTGTCCGACCGGCCGGGAGTCCATGTTATTCCGAGTCAAAGAATCAGGGGAGTGAAAGGAGGTAAAAATAAATCCTCTTAATTAATGATGATCTTGCAGGTGGATATCTGACCATCTTTCCCGGATAGTCCGAAAAGATAGATGCCAGGTTTCATGTAAGCTGTGGAAATATCATAGTAAACTGTCCCGGCCGGGATATCCTCTTCCAGTACCTCCCTTCCCTGAAGGTCAAAGATCCGAAGGCATCGTTTTTCTATAGGACCCCGGGACACTCCGGCACATTCGATGGTGACTTTTTCTCCCGCAGGATTGGGAAATACCTTCAACCGGTTCCCGGATTCCGGTGATGAGAAGGTCTGAAATCCAAGCGGATAATATCCGTAGATACTGAATCCGCCATATCGCTCTGATGAAATAAGAATGGAATCCCGAACGGCAAGGTATCCACTATACCGTTCAATCGTTTTGTATAAGGTGATGTAAGATGGATCTTCCCAATTAAAAATATCTATTACTGACATTCCATCTCTACCTCCTGAAAGGTAGAGGTACTTCTCATCATAACATAAGTGTGTTGGCGTAGAATAATCAGAAATCTGACTGGTCAGTTCAAATTTCAGTGTATCAGATATTTTTACGATGACCATTCCTGTCATCGTTCGCGCAAGGACATATGGAAAATCAAATTCCAGTTGTAAAACACGATAATCATCATAGTCTCCCAGTTCAAGTTTGTCCATTAACTGTGCGGAATCTCCGGTAAAGCGATAAAGTAAAAGATCACTTTTCATTCCGCTGGAATATTCACTGAATGAAAGAATAAATAAGGAATCATTCCCGGTAAGGTTATATCCCTCAACGTTAAAGCTATCCACTTTCACAGGTGCTTCAGGTATGGTTAGATCGTAAATCTTTACTCGCTTATCCACTGTACGGATATAAAGTCGTTTCCCATGAATAAAATAATCACTTCCCCAAAGGGTTTCGCGGATGGTATCAATGATCAGCAGAGATTCGGGATCTCTAACATCCACGATATAAATACCCGTGTCAGGATAGGGCCTGCAATAGAGAAAGCCTGGAACAGATTTTATTTCACTCAAAGATCCGCCAAAGGATTTGATTTCGCCAAGAGGTTCAGGATGCATCAGATCCGAAAAATCATAGGCCTGAAGACCATCCGGAAGGTGGGAAAAAAAGAGCAGGTTGTTATTTTTATGGATGATCCTGAATGCTTTGGTATTCGTGTTTTCATAGATCAATTCCGGTTCCTGTGCATCAGAAATATCGACAGCATGAAATCCGTCTACCGACAAGGGGAGAAACAGGATGGTCTCTTTGATCATCATCTCTTCGGGTAGACCGGGAGCATTGTATTGTCCAAGTATCTCAGGCGAGAAAATACTGGAAAGGTCCATCCATTCAACGGTTCCAGTTTCCATTCCGATAAAAAGGGTCTCCTGACAGGCTGTTATACCGTATACAGGAGCCTCTGTGGCAAACTGTGTCAGATAGATGATCGTATCACGGGATGAAATATCAAAAATCTTGACCGTATCGTCATAGGCTGCGTAAAGAAGATTGCCCGAGATTTCCAATGCATCCAGCCGGATGGAACTGGAAGAGGCATTCAAATCCAATGAGACCGAAAGGACCGGATGAGAAGGATCAGTCAGATCAAAACCCACAACACACAGATGATAGTCCATTCCGTAATGGCCTGAATTGTATAGCATTTGACCATGAACATCCCATCTGCCTTTTTCCCCTACGCCAAGGGCGAAGCTGCCAAGATAGGTTGGGTTCAGGATATCCTCAATGGAAAAAATCTGGATAAAGGAGCTGGAAACCAAAATCATTGTTTCCTCTGAAAAAAGGATCTCTTTGTGGGCTTCATGTGTATGGTAGGCATGACTGATATATTCGGGATTCAACGGATCTGCCAGGTCGAAAATTTTAACACCATCTCCCGATGAGGTCATAAACAGATAATGATCCCAAATGGCCATATCCTGGATTGGCAGGTTATTGTCTTCGATGTACACTTTCAATTCCCGTATATCCTGTGGGTCTGAAATATCGAGGATATGGATATCGCCTCCCGTGGCATAATAGGCATAATTCCCATAACTTGCTACAGCGTAAGAGGCTCCCTCAAAATGGGCCGACAGTTCAAAATCACCGCCATAGGCGACGATCGAGGAGATGAAAAGAAGAGGTAGTAAAAATTTCATTAAGCCAAATTGTTTGCTTCTGTCAAATGTACGATATATTCATCGCCTCTCTTTTTGAAAAGGAGATCAATATACAAAGGAGAAGCTTTGTTGGATAAACTGAACATTATCCTTTACCAACGACCACCCTCAGCGCTCTTGGCAGGATCTCGTAAGTGAACGGGGTGTGACCCAGTGACTCGCCGTCTGACTCCAGGTAGACAGTCTGAGTGGATCGGATACGGATGGTTTTTCCCTGGTAGGTAGTAATAAAAGGGAGATCGACCAGGGTTCCGTCGTACAACTTATTGGTGTAGCGGACAACCATCCACTTCGGGGCTTTTTTGATCAGGGTGACATCCAGCAGGCCGTCATCTGCCACGGCAAAGGGAAGCTGCATCATGCCTCCTCCATTGTATTTGCAGATCCCCACATTCATGGAGAAGATCTCTCCTTTGAAAACATTCTCTCCATCGACCTCAATCACAGCATCCAGGAACTTATACTGAAACAGGCTGGCAAAGATAAACCATAAGTAAGTGAGCGGTCCGCCATGCCCTTTTTCTTTCAGCAGGTTGGTCTTTTTTGCCACCAATGCATCATAGGCCATCCCCGCTACATTGATGAAATAGCGCTCCTGCCTCTCCTGATGGTGAAAGTAAGTCACCTTCCCGATATCCTGGATAAAGGTGCGCTGTTCGGTCAACAGGTGCACGGCCTGTTTGAAATCAAACGGAACATTGAACATCCGGCACCAGTCGTTGCCTGTTCCCACCGGCACCATCCCGAGGGTGATCTCCGAAACCGGGCATGCCTGCTGCAGGAAGATACCGTTCAGTACCTCATTCAGTGTCCCGTCACCACCCACCACGGCGATCGACCGGTATCCCTCTTCGATGGCTTTTCTTGCCAGATGGATCGCGTGATTTTTGTGTTCTGTGAACTGATGCTGATGGTCGATCCCTTCATGGCGGATCATTTCCAGGATCTTCGGCCACTCCCTGGCTCCTTTTTTGACGCCTGCATTGGGATTTACGATCACCATCCAACGGGTGGGGGGAATACGGAGTGACTCAGCCATACCCAATTTCGATTAAAGAGATCGCAAGGTAAATAATTAATTTCAAATCATTTTATCGATCTTTCACAACCATTGGTCTATTTCTGTTGAAGATTGTTCCGTGAAACGTCCCGAAGCTTCAGGATCACGCTCACTGCATCCGAATTTGTCGTATCTTTATCCAAATCTTTCCGCCATGAAACATGTGATGATCTTCCTGGCCTTATTGACTGTAACTCTCTTCAGCACCGCACAGGAGAGCTCCCGGCGAACCAGGACTTTTAACTATTTCAACCGGACTGAAGCGGAGATCTCTTTCGGGGTCGGGAACTTCAAGGCCGATGTCCTGAACGGAGTGCAAAAAAGCCTTAAAAACAACGAACTGGTCATTGCCGTTCAAACGGTCAACGGGATCGCATATCACGGCAGGATAGGGCTGGGTCTTGGTGTTGGCGTTGAGGTGTGGAAAGACGGTCTCTTTTTCCCGGTCTTTGGCCAGCTGCACTACGACCTCCGTCCGAGAGACAAGACCTTCTACGGCCAGCTGAGCCTCGGTTCGGGTATCGGAACCCGCTACAGCACCTCTTTTTACCAGGAGGGGACCGGAGGGTTGATGGTCCAGGTGGGCATCGGATATAAGATGAAGGTGTATAAAAGACTTCGGTTTTACTATGAAGTCTTTTACAAGTACCAGGCGGTCAACTCCGCCTACACGGATAAGATCGTCACGGACGACACCACCATTGTTCGTAACATTGACTACAAGGTGCCCCTGAATTTCATGGGTTTCAAGATCGGTATCAGCTTCTATTAAAGCGGATCATGTTCTCTTCGCCCGAAGAGGAAAAACGAGTAGAAGAAATAGAAGAAACTGACCCCCGCCTGCGATTCGAGCGTATCTTCGGTGAGCAGGGAGAACATCACAATGATGAAAAAGGTGAGGAAGAAATAATCCTCAAATCCTCTCTTTACATAGGCCGGATAGATCAGCGAGATCAGGAACCAGGCCAGTCCGAAGATCCCAAACCCGATCAGGATGGAAAAATACTGATTATGTGACCGCCACCATTGATCCGATGCGAGTTTGGTCTTCATCTTACGGTATTGCTCTGTGAACACCTGGTTCATATCCCCTGTCCCCACTCCGACAAGCCAGTGTTCGGCGATGATTCCCCGGCTGGCTCTCCAGAATTCTAGCCGCTGCATCAGGGAAGAGCCTGTGGGGTCACCCGTAGAAAGGTATTTCTCGTATCCCATCAGCAACTCATAGATCCGGCCTTTCAGGCTCAGCCGGTTCAGGTTAACCACATCGGCGATGCCGCGTTCAATTGCTTCGATATCTTCATCAGTCAGCTTTTCGAGCCCTCCGGCATCTTTCCTGTAGCCTTTGGAGGAGAGGTAGCGGATCAGCGTGAATTGGACCGGCTGCCCTTTCAGGTCGGTTGAATCAAACGGGATCCTGGATCGTTTGCTCCACCCTTCGCGAAGCTCATCCCATTGGACGTATATCCACAGGTAATGTCCGTTTTCGGTTTGCTTGTTCTGTATGTTGTGTGTATATGGATTCCCCAGAGGCGACACCTTTTCCAGCTTGCTGTAATCCACTGTTTCCACCCGGTAATAGTCCCTGACGATCGATCTCAGGTAGAGCCCTCCCCCAACCAGCAGCAATGCCATGGAAAGGACGCAACCGGCTTTCAGCCAGATGCTCCGGCTCCGGAAGGTATAGATCACCAGCAGCACGAAGAGGGTCACAATAAACACACCCAGGCCGGTGAAGGAACGGGAGATCACCAGGTAGATAAGAAACCACACGATGATGACCAACGCCACGAGTTTGATCCAAACGGAGGTTCGCTTTTTTCGGACCAGGAAATAACCCGCCACAAAGAGGGCCATGCTGATCATCAGCCCCAGGATGATGTGAGAGACGTGTCTGGAGATATCGCGGATGTCGATAAATTCAAAGTTGAAAAGCTTCGATGTGTTGGCCAGGGTGACAATGACCAGGTTCAGAACGAAGATCATCATGAAGCGGTAGAAATCATTTCGGCCAAATGCTTTCGAGGTGGAGAAGTAAAGAGGCAGGATCAGGATAGGGGCTTTCGTGCGGAGATCTTTGAGGGCATACCCGAAATCGGAAGTGAAGATCAGCCCCAGGATGTGCAGTACGTACAGGGAAGCCAGGATCATGGCGGGCTTGTTGCGGAAAAAGACCCGAAATCCCTTCCCGATACTAACAAACCATAGCATCAGCGTGTACGGCAGGGCCAGGAGGATCTTCCTGAAGAGGGATCCGTGCGTATAAAACCCGGTGAATTTCTTCAGGTTCACCCGCTCCAGGATCCATGCGCCGGTGATGGTCCACATGCCAATGCTCAGAATGTACTTGGAGAAGGGCAGGAACACGATGATGATCGCGATCCCGGCAATGTAGGCCGTCCTGACAAAAATCTGGTATCCCCTTTCAAATGTCATGTTCAGGCAAATGGGTTTTTTCTTCCATGGGCCAGTTTGGTCCTGAATCTTCTGAAGGAGTCGGTCCCCTTTATATCGATCCGCTTGAGTTCATACGGGTCCTTTACCGGAAGCCGGTTGATACGGTTGCCGATCCTCACCGCATACCAGAGCTGCATCCCGGCAAAGAGTTTTTTCATCAGCAGGTTCAGTTCCGGATCTTTTTTGGGATATCCCCCGTAAGGATAGGCAAGTACCCGGCTGGTCCGGATATGATGGAACTCCATGGTGTTGAAACAATTCTCCAGATCCTCACGCATATCTTCTGGCGCCAGCTCGGCATAGCTCCGGTGCAGGAATCCGTGGATGCCGATCTCTACCATGCCGTCATCCTGGATCCGTTTCAGTTCTTCTGCCGTCAGGATCTTTTCCAAGCCTTCGTCCCACAGGTTCGTCTTTCCAATGAACGCTACCGGGACAAACAAGGTGGCTTTCAACCGGAGCTTTTTCAGGACAGGCAGGGCATGGCTCCTGAAATTCACGTAGGCATCGTCAAAGGTGATGATCACCGGACGCTTCGGAAGCTCTTTCCCGGTTTCAGCCGATTCCTTCAGATCGAGGAAGGAGATGGTTTCATATCCTTTTTCAGACAGAAATGCCAGTTGGAGTTCCAGCCTATCCGCTGTCACCGTCAGACCATCCTGCCGGCTGTCCGACACCTTATGGTACATCAGGACCGGTAATTTTCGTTTTGAAAAGGAACTCATCGTTTCATCCGGTATAATTCGATTGATTTTGCAATCTTCAGGGAGGCGTAGAAGGCGCCCAGGAGCGACCACATGAACCCTGGGTATCCGTCAAGGAATCCCGCCTTGCAGCAGTAGAACTGCAGGAAACTGATCGGGAATTTCAGGATCACCCAGATCTTCGGGAACCGTTTGCCTTGCTGAACATAGCTCTGCGCGGCCCTGGTGGTATAGTCGTTGATCTTCTCCAGGTGATGGGTCAGGTCACGGTAAGAGTAGTGCAGGATCTCGCCGTTCAGCCGCCGGATCTTTCCCTGCACCTCCACCCCTTCGTGGACCTTTGCGCTGGTGAACCTGCCGGCTTTGCGGTTGAAAAGCCGGAGGTGGTAGTCACTGCCGGCGCCGCCATGTTTCAGTTTCCTCCCCAGATAGACTAATGAGAAGCAGATCTCAAAACCTGCCTCCTCCGGGACTCCCGGCTGAAAAAGGGTGCTGATCTCGTCCCTTAACTCCGGGGTGACCACTTCGTCGGCATCAATGGAGAGAACCCAATCGTTAGCAGCCTGTTCCGCCGCAAACTGTTTCTGCGTCCCGTAGCCGTCAAACTCACGCTGCACAACGCGGCATCCCAGGTCATGGCAGATGGCGGCCGTATGATCGGTCGACATGGAATCCACCACCAGGATCTCGGAAGCCAGTCCCTGCACGGAGGCAATGCACCGGCCGATGTTCAGCTCCTCGTTATAGGCAATGATGACGACAGAAATGGCAGTCATGATGCATTCGCTTAGTGAATCGTAAAATGATCCCAATCTAATCCAAAGGGATAGCTCTCCCTGAATTCTCTCATCTCCTCATAATCCAGCGTGACGGTATGTACACACTCCTCTCCGGCCGGAGCCTGGAAAAGGAGCTTCCCCTGCGGATCAACCACCATTGAATCACCGGTGTGGTCCATCCCGTTCCCGTCTTTTCCCACCCGGTTCACTCCGGCCGTATAGGCCATGTTTTCGATCGCCCGGGATACCATCAGCATTTTCCAGGCATAGGAGCGCACCACCGGCCAGTTTGCCAGAATCAAGAGCAGGTCATATTCATACTCCCCTCCGGTGATCCGGTTCTTGCTCCACACCGGAAACCGCAGGTCATAACAGATCATCGGCATCAGCTTCCATCCTTTCAGCGGAATAACGGTTCGCTGCTCTCCCCTCCTGATTCTCCTGATCTCAGGACTCAAACGGAAAAGATGCCGTTTGTCATATGTCAGAAAAGTTCCGTCAGGATAGCAAAAGAGCAGCCTGTTCACGAAGATCTCTCCCTCATGGATCAGCAGCGTGGCGGCTACGGCTGCTTTTTTGGTCATAGCCATCTCACGCAGGAACTGCATCGAGGGTCCTTCTATCGGTTCGGCACAATGTTCCGGATTGATCGAGAAGCCATGATTGAACACTTCCGGAAGCAGGATCAGGTCGGTGGGTTCGCTGATCCCCTCGATCAGGCGGCGAAAGTGATCCAGGTTTTTCTGGCGCTCCTCCCAGAACAAAGAGGCCTGGATCAGGGTTATCGTGAGGTTCTCCATCCGGGTTGCTTTTCCGTGTAAAATTAACAAGAGTATGGGAAATGCCGCCTAAAAATTTTAATTTTGCTCAATCACCAATGAGATGCATTATGCGAACGATCGATGATTTCAACTTTAAAAATAAACGGGCGCTGGTTCGTGTTGACTTTAATGTTCCCCTGGATGCCTCTTTCCAGATTACCGATACCACCCGGATCGATGCCGCAATCCCCACGATTGAAAAGATCCTCCGCGACGGGGGTTCCGTGATCCTGATGTCGCACCTGGGCCGGCCGAAAAGCGGTCCGGAAGAGAAGTTTTCGCTTAAGCACCTGCTTCCCTACCTCTCGGAGAAGCTTGGAGGTCCTGTGAAATTTGCCGACGACTGCACGGGACCTTCCGCCCTGGAGCAGTCGGCCACCCTCCAGCCCGGTGAGGTGTTGCTGCTTGAGAATCTCCGGTTCCACAAAGAGGAGGAGAAAGGGGATGAAGGATTTGCCCGCAACCTGGCCGATTTAGGGGATGTTTACGTCAACGATGCCTTTGGCACGGCCCACAGGGCCCACGCCTCCACGGCCATCATCGCGAAATTCTTTCCCCAGGCCAAATTTTTCGGTTATGTCATGGGCAATGAGATCCTCAACATCGACAAGGTCCTGAAAGAGACTCCCCGTCCCTTCACTGCCATTCTTGGCGGAGCAAAGGTCTCGGGCAAGATCGAGATCATCAACCACCTGATGGACAAGGTCGACAACCTGCTGATCGGGGGCGGGATGATGTTCACTTTCATCAAGGCGATGGGTGGCGAAGTGGGCGCCTCCTTGGTGGAGGATGACCTGCTGGAACTGGCGAAAAATACGGTGGAGGGGGCCAAGATGCTTGGTGTAAACCTTTACCTTCCCCCCGATGCGGTCATCGCCGATGCCTTCTCCAATGATGCCAACAAAAAGGTCTCCAGCGCCTACGACATTCAGCTCCCCTGGATGGGACTCGATATCGGGCCGGTCACCTGTGAGAAGTTCCGCCATGTGATCGCGAAATCGGCGGCCATTCTCTGGAACGGACCGATGGGGGTTTTTGAGATGAACAGTTTTGAAGAGGGTACCCGGTTCATTGCGGAAGCGGTGGCGGAGGCCACATCCAACGGCGCCTTCACCCTGATCGGCGGGGGAGATTCGGTGGCGGCCATCAACAAATACGGCCTGGCCGACAAGGTCAGTTATGTCTCCACCGGTGGGGGCGCCATGCTCGAATACATCGAAGGGAAAGAGCTCCCTGGCATCAAAGCCATCCTCGATTGAAACGGGTCCTCCTCAGCCGGACCGACAGCATCGGAGATGTCGTACTGACCCTCCCGCTTGCCGGTGTGCTGAAACAATACCTGCCACAGACAACCCTGATTTTCCTTGGTAAAACTTACACCCGCCCGGTGATCGAAGCGTGCCGCTTCGTGGATGAATTCGTAGATTGGGATGAGGTCTCTGTTTTGCCCTACCGGGAGCAAGTTGCCGCTTTCCGCGCCTTGCAGGCCGACGCGATCATCCATGTGTTCATGACCGGAAAGATCGCTCTCTTGGCTGATGCCGCAGACATTCCGGTTAAGATCGGCTCGGCTCACCGCCTCTTTGGCTGGCTTACCTGCAACCGCCTGGTCTGGTTCACCCGCCGCCACTCCGACCTCCATGAAGCCCAGCTCAACCTGAAGCTTCTCCGTCCCCTCGGCCTGGAGGTCAACCTGGAGCGGGAGAGAATCCCTGAATTCTACGGATTGCAGGGAGATGCGCGATATGAGATGGGGGATGCGCGATATGAGATGGGAGATGCGAGATGGGAGATGCGAGATACGAGATACGCGAAAAGCGAACAGCCAATAGCTAACAGCGAAATAGCATTCCGCTTTCGTCTGATTCTTCACCCCAAATCAAAAGGCAGCGCCCGGGAGTGGGGGTTGGAGAACTTCTCGCGGCTGATTGAATTGCTGCCCAAAGAGCAATACGACATCTTTATCACCGGCACCAGGGAGGAGGGGATGCAGATGAAGGAGTTTCTGGAGAGGCACCGTGGGGAGGTGACCGACATGACCGGGAAAATGGATCTCTCAGAATTGATGGAGTTCATTCAATCCTGCGATGGCATGGTGGCGGCCAGCACAGGCCCCCTTCATCTGGCTGCGGCATTCGGAAAAGTGGCTATCGGCCTCTACGCCCCCATGCACCCGATCCATCCGGCCCGCTGGGCCCCCCTGGGAGAAAAAGCCTCCTGCCTGGTCCTGGACAAAACCTGCAACGATTGCCGGAAAAGCTTCGATTGCCATTGTATCCGCGAGATCACCCCGGAGCAGGTGGCGGAGGCGATCCGGAAGGAAACGTGATGCGCGATGAGAGATACGCGATGCGGGATGCGGGATGCGGGATGGGAGATGGGAGATGGGAGAGGTGAATGAAGCGAAGATGAAAGGAAGACTGAAGGAATACTGAAGGAATACCGAAGGAAAGGATCCCAAAAACAAAACATTAACCAAACAAAAGCTCGCCATTGGCCTGTCGCTGTTCGCTGTTCGCCATTCGCTTTTCGCTTTTCGCTATTTCGCTATTTCGCTACCTTCATCTTGCGTACTTCACTTGTCCGTCTGTCCGCCTGTCCGCCTGCCGGTTAGGCCGCCTGCAGCCCTGTCCACTTGATGATTCTCGGAAAAACGGAAGCTACAGGCTTGTAGAAGATCGATTCCTCTTTGGCTTTTTTGGTGATCAGATGCCCGTCGGGATCGGCCAGGTTGATGAGGTAAAAAACGACGCTCAGGATCAGCACGCTTTTTACCAGTCCTAGAAGGGCCCCGGCCAGATGGTTCAGAAAGCCCATCCCGACGGCCGAGACCATTTTCTCGATCAGTTTTCCCACGAGTAATACGGCGATGAGCACAGCCAGAAAAGTGACGGCGAAGGAGATCACCGGAAGGTAGGCGGAGGAGATGTCGAAGGTCGATTTCAGGAGGGTGGAGGCGAAATGGGAAAAATAGACGGCAGCATAGATCCCGAGGATCAGGGCGACAAGGGTGGCCAGACTGATAATGAATCCTTTACGGAAGCCAAGGATCACCATCAGCCCGGCGAAGACCAGGATCACAATGTCGATGACCTGCATCAGTGAATCGGTTTTTTCAGACGGGAGGTAAGCTCGGTCCCGAAGACGAACTCGTTCAATTCGGGATTGGTCGTCTCCAGGATCTCATCCTTGGTTCCTTTCCACCACAAGGCTCCCTTGTAAATGAAATTTACCCGGTCGCCAATGCTGAGGACGGAGTTCATGTCGTGGGTGTTGACGATGGTGGTGATATCGTACTCCTGGGTGATCTCCTCGATGAGGTGGTCGATCACCCCGGCAGTTTGCGGATCCAGCCCGCTGTTGGGCTCGTCGCAAAAGAGGTATTGGGGGTTCATGGCAATGGCCCGGGCAATGGCCACCCGTTTGCGCATCCCGCCGCTGAGTTCCGACGGCATCAGCCGGTTGGCATTCTCCAGGTTGACCCTGTTCAGTACAAAATTCACCCGCTCTTTCTTCTCCTCCAACGATTTTTCGGTGAACATGCTGAGCGGGAACATCACATTCTCCTCCACATTCATCATATCAAACAGGGCCCCCATCTGGAAGAGCATGCCGATCTCCTGCCGGATCTGTTTCCGCTGATTGCTCTTCATGGCCGAGAAATTCCGGTTGTTGTAAAGCACTTTCCCCGAGTCCGGTTCAAACAACCCCACCAGGCATTTCATCAATACGGTCTTTCCCGAACCGCTTTGTCCGATGATCAGGTTGCTCTTTCCTTTCTCGAAGAGGCAGGAGACATCCTTGAGCACATGGTTCTCGCCGAAATACTTGTCGATATGTACCGCCTCGATCATGTCAGCAGGATTTGGGTAAGGATCAGGTTGAACAGGATGATCAGGATGCTGCTGGTGACCACCGCTTTGGTGCTTGCCTGACCCACTTCCAGCGCCCCTCCCCGGGTGACATAGCCGTAATAGCCGGCTACCGTGGAAATGATCAGCGCAAAGAAGAGCGTTTTGATGAGGGCATAGAAGACAATGTAGGGCCTAAAGTCATACCGGATGCCATAGAGGTAATCGGTGGTGGTCACCAGCCCGGTGGCCTCCATGGCGATCCATCCGCCCAGCACCCCCAGCCACATGCTGAAGACGATGAGCACGGGATTGATCAGCAGGCAGGCGATCACTTTCGGGAAGATCAGGTAGTTGGCTGAATTGACCCCCATGATCTCCAGGGCATCGATCTGCTCGGTCACCCGCATGGTACCGATCTCCGAGGCGATCCGCGAACCGACCTTGCCAGCCAGGATCAGGCTGATCACGGTAGGGGCAAACTCCAGGATGATCGATTGTGCCGTGGTAAAACCAACCATAGAGAGGGGGATCAGCGGACTGTCGATATTGAAGGCGGTTTGAATGGCCACCACCGCCCCCATGAAGATGGAGATGATCGCCACAAGGCCGATCGATTCAACCCCGAGAGACTGAAATTCCTCAAAAAGGTGCTTCCAGAAGATCTTGCCTTTCTGCGGACGGGTGAAGACATGCCTCATCAGGAGGATGTATTCGCCCACGTTATGTAAAAAATTATACATATTTTCGCTTAGCGAATTTATAACTTTTTAAGGATATCCGGACGCCTAAATACTAAAACAACTTCAACCAAGTTTTATTTTATATGAATAAATCCGATCTCTGGGGACCAAAAGGTACGTTTCGCATCGTTGCCATCCTGGCCGTCGGATTATTATTTTTCATGGCATCCTGTTCCGGAACGAAATATTATGACCGGTATCCGAAAGACAAACCCTGCAAAATGTCAGACAACGGTGCAAAAAAAGCCCGTAAAAAATAGTGACCGGAGATGAAACCGATGATCAGACAAGGTATTAGGTTGATCCTGTTTGCCACTGGTTCAATCCTTATAAGTAGTTGTACAACACAACGATACCATCATCAGCACAAACCCCCAAGAGATTGCAACTGTCCCTCTTTCAGCCAGCACCTATCCTCTCCGTCGACCGCGGTGATGCACGCCTGGTAAAGGTTCGCGCCCTCCTGTCAGAACAGCTCCCGGCACCTGCTTTTCCGGACATTCTCGGATGGTTTATCTCTCATGAAGTCAGGTTGCTGGTGACCCGTGGAAGGAGGAGCAAGTCGGGTGACTTCAGGCCACCACGAAACGGTTCCTTGCCGGTGATCTCGGTCAACAAAACCCTCAATCCCTATGCCTTCCTGATCACGCTTGTCCACGAGATGGCCCATTTTCATGTTTTTGAGAAACAGGCCGGACGAACGTTTCTTTCAAGGCGGAAACGGGTCTCCCCGCATGGAAAGGAGTGGAAAGAGGAGTTCAGGGTGCTGATGAACCCTTTCTTATCTCAGGAGATCTTTCCTCTGGAGGTCCTCGAGGTGTTGACACTCCATCTCCGCAATCCGCGGGCCTCCACGTATAGCGATCCCCGTCTCGCCCGGATTCTTATCGGATTTGATGCGACAGAAAAGGGTGTGCTCATCGAGGAGGTACCTGAGGGAACCCTGTTTACAACAGCTTCGGGGATGCTCTTCCGGAAAGAGGGCAAGTTGCGGAGACGCTACCGCTGTATCCGCATGAAAGACAGCAGACTCTATCTTTTTTCCCCGCTCGCCCGGGTTTTCCCTGCAGAATCCTAAAAAACCCCGGCCACGGGTTGGATTTTTGCTTCTTTCCTATAAATTTGCAGAAAATCAACTCTCCCAGTCATGTCGAACCATCATTTTTGCGTGATCATGGCGGGCGGTATCGGCGCCCGTTTCTGGCCCATGAGCCGAACCTCCCATCCAAAACAGTTCATCGATATCCTGGGAACGGGAGAGACCCTGATCCAGCAAACCTTCAATCGCTTCAGAAAGATCTGCCCTGCCGAAAATATCTACATCGTCACCAACGAAATTTACAAAGAGCTGATCCAGGAGCAAATTCCGGACATCACTGACAAACAGATCCTTTGTGAACCCTCGCGGCGCAACACCGCTCCCTGTATCGACTATGCCAACTACTGTATCCTGGAGCGTGACCCGGAAGCATTGATCGTAGTTGCTCCGTCAGACCATATCATCCTTAAGGAGGATGTTTTCCTGGACAACATCCGTTCGGCCATGCAGGCCGCCGCGAAACATGACTGGCTGCTGACCCTCGGTATCAGGCCCAGTCGCCCGGATACGGGTTACGGATACATCCAATTTACCGACGGAGAGGTCTATCCTGCAGATCCCCAGATCCTGAAGGTGAAAACCTTTACCGAGAAGCCCGATATTGAACTAGCCAAAACCTTTCTGAAATGCGGGGATTTCCTTTGGAATTCGGGGATTTTCATCTGGTCGCTGAAATCCATCATGAAGGCTTTTGAAACCTACCTCCCTGAAGTGGACACCCTGTTCAGGAAAGGCACCGGCCTTTACGGCACTTCCGGAGAGAAAGAGTTCATTTCCGACACCTACCAGGTGTGCAAGAGCATCTCCATCGACTATGGCGTGATGGAAAAGGCGCCCAATGTTTTCGTGCTCGCCGCCGATTTTGGCTGGTCCGACCTGGGAACGTGGGGATCCCTTTACGAAAACCGTGCCCAGGATGAAAACGGGAACGCGGTGGTGGGAAAAAATGTGATGCTCTATGACTCCACCAACTGCATTGTCAACATGCCCAACGATAAACTGGTGGTGCTGGAAGGGCTGAACGACTACATCGTTGTGGAATCCGAGAATGTCCTCCTGGTCTGCCGAAAATCCGACGAACAGCAGATCCGGCAGTTTGTGAATGACGTACGGCTGGAGAAAGGGGAACGGTTCGTATAATTGAACATAAAGTAAGGGCAGGTTTGGAACCTGCCCTTACTTTTTAAGAATTAATCCTTCAGGTGTTTCCCTAAAAATCCCTCCATGGCACGGTAGAAGTCAAAGCGGTTCTCTTCGTTGTGGAACCCGTGTCCTTCGTTGTCCTTGACGAGGTATTCCACTGCAATCCCGCGGCCTTTCAGTGCCTCCACCATCTGGTCTGATTCATCCTTGTTCACCCGAGGATCGTTGGCTCCCTGGGCGATGAACAACGGCGCGATGATCTTGTCGGCATTCAGCGCCGGAGAGGTCTCCACGAACTGCAGCGAGTCGGCCACAGGGTTCCCCACCATTTCGTACATCATGTCGAGGAAGGGTTTCCAGTAGGGAGGGATGGTCTTCATGAAGGTGAAGAGGTTGGACACTCCCACGTAGTCAACCCCGGCTGCGTATAGGTCCGGCGTTTTCACCAGCCCCTCCAGGGTGGCATAACCACCGTAGCTGCCGCCGTAGATCGCGATCCGGTCCTTGTCTGCAATTCCTTGTTCAATCAGCCAGTTGACCCCGTCGGTGATGTCATCCTGCATGGTGAGCCCCCATTGCTTGAAGCTCTCCTCCCAGAATTTCTTTCCGTAACCGGTGGATCCCCTGAAGTTCATCTGGAATACCGCATAGCCCCGGTTGGCCAGGAACTGTACTTCGGGATTGAATCCCCAGCTGTCGCGGGCCCAGGGACCTCCGTGGGGGTTGGTCACCACCGGAAGCTCTTTTGCGTTTTCCATGGTATAGCCTAACGGAAGGGTCAGGTACCCGTGAATGGTCAGCCCGTCGCGTGAAGTATATTCAACCGGGGTCTGGGTCGCCATCTCCTTCTCATCGATCCAGGGGCTGACCTCCACGATCTTGGTCAGCTGGTCTGCGTTCTTGTCATAGATGTAGTAGGCTCCCAGGGAACGGTCGCTGTAGGTACGGATGATGAATTTATCCTCGGCTTTGGTCATGCCGGTAATGACAATTTCATAGTCCCCCAACTCCTGGTTCAGCCGGTCATACAGCTGCTTTGTCTCCTCGTCGAAAAAGTGCCGTTCCCCTTTCCACGACTCGTAATTGGCGGTGGTGAGCACCTTGCGTTTCTGGGAGAAGCTCAATCCGTCGATATCGTAATCGGGGTTTTCATAGAGCACCTCGGTCTCTTTTCCGTTGGCCAGGTCAAAGATAACAGCTGCTGCCTTGTCGCGTCCGAGGTTGGAAACGGCATACACATTTTTATTGTCGAAGGTGAAGAACTGCGGATTCATGGTCTCCTTGAAACTGGTGGTCAGCACCACGTTGAAGGGATCGCTCTCCTTTTCACGGTAGAGGATCTGTGAATTCACCCCGTCGAGCGCCATCGCCGCCCGCAGTTTTCCGTCGTGGTCAAACATCCAGGCCTGGATGGTACCCGGGTTCTCAGCCAGCATCTCCATGGCGCCGGTTTCGATATTGAGCCGGTAGGGATCAAACACCTGGTCGTTGCGCTTGTTCATCCCGATGATCACCTCGGTGGGGAAATTTTCCAGGTCATCGATGATCTCCGTACGGACTCCGGGGAAATCGGTGAAGCAGACCAGGTCGGAGCCGTCCACATTGACACCGTAGAGCCGGAAATTCTCATCGCCTCCGTTGTCTTTCACATAGAGGATCCGGGTTGGATTTTTCCAGAAATAGTTGGAGATATCGCGGTCGGTCTCGGAGGTGAGCCTAATGGCGGTATCGGAGCCGATCTCCTGAACGAAGATATTCATCCGGTTTTCATAGGGTGCCATGTAGGAATAGTATTTCCCGTCGGGTGAGATGCGGTAACGGGATTTCTCCGGGTTCTTAAAGAAATCTTCCAGGGGGATTTGTTTTGCTTGCATTGGTTTTTGGTTACATCCTCCCATCAGCAGGCCCATGCCAAACAGAGCCACCATGAGGAGGTTCATCATCGTTTTTGTTTTCATCTGAGGATTTTGATTTAATTGCTATTGATAAAGGGTCCGGGCAAAGATATGATTTATTTATCAATACTCGTCCCAGCTTTTGATCCCGATGCCTTCATCCAGCTGGCAGATGGCATAGATGAATGCGCTGGCGAGCCGGGCGTTGGTGATGAGGGGGATGTTGAAATCCACGGCCGCCCGCCGGATGGTGTAATCGTTGTTCAGCTCTGTTTTGGAGAGGTTTTTCGGGATGTTGATGACCAGGTCGATCTCTTTGGCCCGGAGGTAGGTAAGGGTGTTGGGCTCCTCTTTCTCGTCGGGCCAGTGAAGGATGGTGGCCGGGATGTCGTTTTCCTGCAGGTAGAGCGCAGATCCGCGGGTGGCATAGAGCCTGAACCCCTTCTCCGCCAGCATCCGGGCGCTCTGGAGAAGTTCGAGCTTGGAGCGGGCGTCCCCGGTGGAAAGGAGGATATTCTTTTCAGGGATCCTGAAGCCGACGGAAAGCATGGCCTTGAGCAGGGTTTCGTAATAGTTCTCCCCGATGCAGCCCACCTCGCCGGTGGAGGCCATCTCCACCCCCAGCACCGGGTCCGCTTTCTGCAGACGTGAAAAGGAGAACTGGGAAGCCTTGACCCCGATATAATCGAGATCAAACGCGCTCTTGCCGGGTTTCTCCACCGGGAGGCCGAGCATCACTTTTGTCGCAAGTTCTATGAGATTGATCTTGAGCACTTTGGAGACAAATGGAAAAGAACGGGAGGCGCGCAGGTTGCATTCGATCACCTTGATGTCATTGTCCTTCGCCAGGAACTGCATGTTGAAGGGGCCCGAGATCTGCAGGGCACGGGCGATCTCCCGTGAGATCCGCTTGATGCGCCGGGCGGTCTCAAAGTAGATCTTCTGGGCCGGGAAGACCATGGTGGCATCCCCGGAATGGACCCCGGCAAATTCGATGTGTTCGGAGATGGCATAGGCAATGATCTCCCCCTGGCTGGCCACGGCATCCATCTCGATCTCCTTGGCATGCTGGATGAACTCCGACACCACCACCGGGTACTCCTTCGACACGCGCGCCGCCAGGCTCAGGAAATGGTCCAGCTCTTCATAGTTGGAGACCACGTTCATCGCCGCGCCGGAGAGGACATAGGAGGGCCTGATCAGCACGGGGAATCCCACCTCCTTTACAAACCGGTGGATCTCCTCCAGGGAGGAGAGCTCCTGCCAGCGGGGCTGGTCCACCTCCAGCTGATCGAGGAGTGAGGAGAAGCGGTGCCGGTTTTCAGCCTGGTCAATGTGTTCGGGGGAGGTGCCCAGGATCGTCACCCCGCTGTTGAAGAGGGGCATGGCGAGGTTGTTGGCCACCTGCCCGCCGGTAGAGACGATCACCCCTTTCGGATCCTCCAGCTCAATGATGTCCATCACCCGTTCATAGGAGAGCTCGTCGAAATAGAGCCGGTCGCAGATATCGTAGTCGGTGCTGACGGTCTCGGGGTTCACGTTGATCATCACCGAGCGGTATCCCTCCTTCCTGACCGTCATGAGGGCGTTCACCGAGCACCAGTCAAACTCCACCGAGCTTCCGATGCGGTAGGCCCCCGAGCCAATTACGACCACCGACCTTTTATCCTGCTCAGGGATGATATCGCTTTCCGTGGCGTTGTAGGTGAGGTAGAGGTAATTCGTTTGGGCCGGGTATTCGGCGGCCAGCGTGTCGATCTGCCGGATGAAGGGAAGCAGGCCGGCCTGTTTGCGGAACCCCCTCACCATGAGCATCTTATCCCGCATGTTTTCTCCGTCCTTCAGTACAAACCGGGCGATCTGAAAATCGGAGAAGCCCTTTTTCTTGGCCCGGAGGAGGGTATCCGCCGGAACCGCTTCCAGGGATGAAAAAGTTTTCAGCTCCTGCATCAGGTCAAAAACACGCTTCAGCTTCACCAGGAACCAGCGGTCGATCCGGGTCAGCTCATGGATCCGGTCGATGGTGTAGCCCTCCTGAAAGGCGCTGGCAATGCAGTAGATCCGCATGTCGGTGGGTTCGGACAGCGCAGTTTCGATATCCGGGAAATCGAGGTCGTTGTTCCCCACAAAACCGTGCATCCCCTGTCCCACCATCCGCAACCCCTTCTGGATCGCCTCCTCGAAGGTGCGCCCGATAGCCATCACCTCCCCCACGCTCTTCATGCTGGAGCCGATCTCCTTTGACACCCCGATGAATTTGTTCAGGTCCCAGCGGGGGATCTTGCAGACAATGTAATCAAGGGCCGGTTCAAAAAAGGCGGTGGTGCTTTTGGTGATCGAGTTTTTCAGTTCATGAAGTCCGTACCCCACGGCCAGCTTGGCCGCGACGAAGGCGAGGGGGTAGCCGGTGGCTTTGGAGGCTAATGCCGAGGAGCGCGAAAGGCGGGCGTTGACCTCAATCACGCGATAATCCTCCGATTCGGGATCCAGGGCATACTGCACGTTGCATTCCCCCACGATCCCCACGCTCCGGATGATGCGGATGGAAAGCTGCCTCAGTTTATGGTATTCGCTGTTGGTGAGGGTTTGCGACGGGGCCACCACGATGCTCTCGCCGGTGTGGATGCCCAGCGGATCGAAGTTCTCCATGTTGCACACCGTGATGCAGTTGTCGTAACGGTCGCGCACCACTTCGTATTCCACCTCCTTCCATCCCTTCAGCGACTCCTCCACGAGGATCTGGCCGGAATAGGAGAAGGCTTTTTCAGCTAATTTCACCAACTCCTCTTCGTTGTTGCAGAACCCCGATCCCTGCCCACCCAGGGTGAAGGCGGCCCGCACGATCAAGGGAAACCCCATCTCCCGGGAGGCTTGGATGGCCTCCTCCGTGGTGGTGACCGCAAGGCTCCGGGGAGTTTTAACATCGATGGAACGGAGTTTTTTCGCAAACAGCTCCCGGTCTTCTGTCTCGATGATCGCCTCCACGGGGGTACCCAGGACCTCCACATGATGTGTTTTTAGAATGCCTTCACGGAAGAGCCGGATCCCGCAATTCAGGGCCGTCTGTCCGCCGAAAGCCAGCAGGATGCCGTCAGGCCGCTCCTTTTCGATGATCTGTTCTACGAAAAAGGGGGTCACCGGGAGGAAATAGATCTTGTCGGCAATGCCTTCTGAGGTCTGAACGGTGGCAATGTTGGGATTGATTAAAATGGAGGTGATCCCCTCTTCCCGGAGGGCTTTGAGCGCCTGGGAGCCGCTGTAGTCAAACTCCCCCGCTTCCCCGATTTTCAGGGCGCCGCTGCCTAATACCAGCACTTTCCGGATCTTTTGCTGCCGCTTCATCCGGTCAGGTTGATCAGGTTCAGGAACTCGTCAAAGAGATATTCCGTATCGGTGGGTCCGCTGGAGGCTTCAGGGTGGAACTGAACCGAGAAGACAGGGCGGCTTTTGTGCCTCATCCCCTCGTTGGTGTGATCGTTCAGGTTGAAAAAGAGGGTCTCCCATTCGTCTCCCAGACTCTCATCATCAATGGCATAGCCGTGGTTCTGCGAGGTGATGAAGGCCCGGTTCGTCCCCTTCATCAGCACCGGCTGGTTGTGGCTCCGGTGACCGTACTTCAGCTTGTAGGTATCGGCGCCCGATGCCAGGGCCAGCAGCTGGTTTCCCAGGCAGATCCCGAAGATCGGTTGATCCCGGTCAAGCGCCCCCCGAAGATGGTGAATGGTATCGGTGCACATCTTGGGGTCGCCCGGACCATTGGAGATAAAGAGGCCGTCGTAGCTCTCCTGCGAAAAATCGTGATCCCACGGAACGCGGATCACCGTGGTGTCGCGCTTCAGGAAATGGCGGATGATGTTGTACTTCACGCCACAGTCGACCAGCAGGATCCGTTTGGAGCCATTCCCGTAGATCACTTTTTGCGTGGTGCTTACTTCGGCCACCAGATTTTCCCGGTTCGGGTCTTTAAATTCGACCGGTTCCCCCTCAAACTCGATCTTCCCCGGCATAGCTCCCCGTTCGCGGATCCGCTGGGTAAGGGCACGCGTGTCGATGCCTGTCAGCCCGGGGATCCCGCTGCGGTGAAGCCATTGCCCGAGGCTTTCAGAGGCATTCCAGTGGCTGTATTCGTCGGAATAGTCGGCAATGATCAACCCCGTGATCTGCAGCTGTTCCGATTCATAGAATTTGAACAGGTCGTTCTCGGTGATGCCGGCCGGAACCCCGTAATTGCCGATCAGGGGGTAGGTGAGCACAAGGATCTGTCCGCGGTAAGAGGGATCGGTCAGGCTTTCGGGATAGCCGGTCATGGAGGTGTTGAAGACCACCTCCCCGGCCACCGAATGTTCGCAGCCAAAGGAGCTGCCCTTAAAAACAGTCCCGTCTTCCAGGATCAACCGTGCTTTTCTCACCAATCGTGAAGAGGGTTTAGCGCGTTATAAATTCGCCAGTAAAAGTACTTCCGTGAAACCGGAAAATCATTGGAGTTCATCTCATTTTATTAACAAACGATCAGACTTTTTCATCCCGGTGATAAAAGAAATGGGTAGATTTGTACGTTTTAACGCGATCATGGATATCTACCTTCGCAAGAAACGATGGAAGTGGATCCTCTTTATCGGGGCCGTTCTGATCGTCTCCGCTTCGCTTTATTACTCCAACATCCTCGTGGAACAGATCCGCCAGGATGAACGGAAGAATGTGGAGATCTGGGCCGATGCCATCCACCGGAAGGCCGACCTGGTGAACTTCACCAACATCCTCTTTGAACAGATCAAGAACGAGGAGCGGAAACGGGTGGTGATGTTGGCCGAAGCGCAGAAACGGCTCAACTATGCTACCTCCAACGACGACCTGAACTACTACCTCGATGTGATCTCGAACAACACCTCGATCCCGGTGGTCCAGACCGACGAACTCAACAACATAGTATCGGTCAGGAATGTCAGCTTCAGCACCGATACCGTGACGAAGCTCCTGGGAAGGCTCCGGGAGGAGTTTACCTTTTATCCCCCGATCGTGGTGAACTACTGGGCCGACAAGAAATTCTACCTCTACTACAAGGATTCCAACATCTTCTCGGAGCTGAAAACGGCTCTGGACGATCTGATCAGCTCCTTTTTCTCCGAGGTGGTGCTCAATTCGGCTTCGGTGCCTGTGATCATCACCGACAGCACCCGTCATGCCGTGATCGCCTACGGGAACCTTCCGGAGAACAAGATGAAGGATTCGGTGTTTGTCGACCGGGCCCTGGCCTCCATGCAATCGCAGAACAACCCGATCGAGGTGAACCTGGCCGATACCGGCATCCGGTACATTTTCTACAAGGACTCCTTCCTGCTGACCCAGCTGAAATACTTCCCCTTTGTCCAGTTTGGCGTGATCGGGGTCTTTCTGCTGATCGCCTATCTGCTCTTCAGCACGGCCCGAAAATCGGAACAGAACCAGGTATGGGTGGGAATGGCCAAGGAGACCGCTCACCAGCTGGGGACCCCCCTCTCCTCCATGATCGGCTGGGTGGAGCTCCTGAAGCTGAAAGGGCTGGATGAAGAGACGGTGGCGGAGATCGAGAAGGATGTCCTGAGGCTGGAGACCATCACCGACCGCTTTTCCAAGATCGGCGCCGCTACCCGGCTGGAGCCCTTCAACATCGTACAGGTCGTTTACGACGCGGTGAACTACATCAAGTCGCGTATCTCCCCCAAAGTCAGGTTCACCGTCACCCCCGACCGGCCGGTGCAGATCGTGGCCCCCATCAACCTGCACCTGTTCGAATGGGTGATCGAGAACCTCTGTAAAAACGCGGTGGATGCCATGGAGGGGAACGGCTCCATCCATATTGAGGTGACAGAGGATGAGGGGCAGGTGATGATCGACCTGTCCGATTCGGGCCGGGGCATCCAAAAATCGCGCTTCAAGACCATCTTCCATCCCGGCTACACCTCCAAAGCGAGGGGCTGGGGATTGGGGCTGACCCTCTCCAAGCGGATCATCGAAAACTACCATGCCGGAAAGATCTTCGTGAAGTCCTCCACCCTCGGCAAAGGGACCGTTTTCCGGATCATCCTGAAAAAATAGCCTCCGTGGCCGGGATCTACATCCATATCCCCTTTTGCCGGACGAAATGCCCTTACTGCAACTTTTTCTCCCTGGCCACCCGAAAGTACCGGGAAGAGTTTTATCAAGCCTTGTTGAAGGAGATCGACCTCACCCGGGATTACCTGGGCGGTGAGCCGGTGGAGACCATCTATTTCGGCGGCGGAACGCCGTCGTCGTTGCCGGTGGAATGGGTGGGGGGGATTTTAGAAAAGATGCGGGATGTCGAAGCGAAGCGGAGATCACGCCCTGGCGTGGCGGGATATGAGATGCGCGATCTTCCCCTTCAAGAAATCACAATGGAGTTGAATCCTGACGATGTCACGCCTGAGTTTCTGGAGGGGCTGCAGGCTGCGGGGATCAACCGGCTGAGCCTGGGGGTGCAGTCCTTTTTTGACGAAGACCTGCAGTATCTTGGCAGAAGCCATGATGCTCGGCAGGCGGAGAGGGCATTGCAGTGGATACGAGATACGAGATGTGGGATACGGGATATGGATCCCGAGACGTGGGACGAAAAGCGAAAAGCCAACAGCCAAAAGCCAAAAGGCAAGAGCCAAAAGCCAAAAGCCAAAAGCCAAAACATCAGCATTGACCTGATCTACGGCATTCCGACCCTGACAAACGAGCGCTGGAAAGCCAACCTTCAGCGGGTCATTGATCTCGGAATCCCCCATATCTCCGCCTATGCGCTGACCGTAGAACCCCGAACCGCCCTGGCCTGGATGCTCTCCCACCAATCCACTGAATCACCACGGCACCACGGCACCACGGCACCACATCACCACGGCACCACATCACCACACCACCATACCACCACCTCACCACAGCACCACCTTCTTCCCGTCTCCGACGACCAGGCCGCCGAACATTTTGAGATCCTGATGGAGATGATGGAACAGGCCGGGTACATCCAGTACGAGATCTCCAATTTCTGCCTGCCGGGTTTTGAGTCGCGGCACAACAGCAACTACTGGAAAGGGGTTCCCTATTTAGGGTTAGGCCCTTCCGCCCATTCCTACAATGGTTCCTCCAGACAATGGAACCTCTCCAATCTGACCACCTACATCCGGCATCTGGCCACGCCAAGGCGTGGTCTCCACTGCGCTACGACATCCGGCATCAGGACCACTGAAGAGGAACAGCTCACCCCAACCCAGCAATACAATGAATACGTATTGACCTCATTGCGAACGATCTGGGGTGTCGACATCCGGGAAATCAGCCAACGTTTCGGACCTGCATTTGAAACCCACTTCCGGCATCAGGCCATCCGGCACATGATATCCGGCTCCCTGGTTGAACAATCGGGCATTTATACCCTGACACGAACCGGGAAG
>Ga0172368_10000505_pt1 | contig 55359 bp, 40 predicted proteins | sample Lak11m_FD_114540 | JGI IMG/M metagenome (GOLD analysis project Ga0172368, IMG submission 114540) | Freshwater microbial communities from Kabuno Bay, South-Kivu, Congo - kab_022012_11m | ecosystem: Environmental > Aquatic > Freshwater > Lake | place: Democratic Republic of the Congo: South-Kivu... | reverse complement strand
TTCAATTCTTTCGGTGTCCGAATAGTTCATACTACAGCCGTATGTTTGTATTGAATATGTTAGCATATGTACTTCTAAAAACGGCCTTTAGTGTAGAGGTATGTTTTTTTAAAAGCAATATTTCTTAGAATACTTGTGTTCCGTTTGAAGATCCCAAATCTGTAATACTCACTTCACCATTTTGTAAGTATTTTATTTTTACGTGTTTTCTTGAAATCTTTGAATCTCCTCCTAACTGATCTCTTCCCAGAATCATTTCTTCTCCAGTATTCAGTGTGATCATTTGTCCTCCTATAGGCCTGCAATCTATTTGTAATTGTCCCTGTACGTTGCTCAAAGATATATGTAGATTTTGATCAATGCCAAATTGTACACCTATAATTCTTCTACCTTCGTAAATATTTTCTCTGTTTGCCTGTAAAAAATGTGGAGTTATTCTTTCACTTTGTGGATGAATAATTTGTCCAAGAACTTGAGCGACTCTTTCTTGAGCAGCTCTTTGTGGTGCGACACTGAATGCTGGATGATATTTACCACTGTTATCATTTTTCCCTATTGATTCCGGTACTGATTTTGCAGGATTTTCTCCGCCCACGATCATCATCGCGATTCCTATATTATCTCCATGGTTTGAAGTCGGTGAGTTTGCGTGTCTTATTTGTCCATTTAATTTTATTTGGAATCCTCTAATTTTCCACTGTCTTGATTCTGCTAATTCTTTGATTTTTACTGGGGCTGCTCTTTCGTATGTTTGAACTATATCAACTATTTCTTCAGGACTAACAAAGTCTGTGATCCCGTCTGTGAGCGCGAAAGCGTATGTTCCCTTTTCTACCTCTAACCTAGTCCTTGCTGGTGCACCTGTGTTAGCTGCTTTCATAACGGCGTTAACTACGATATTGTTATATTGATGCGTATATCGATCCAGTGGATCTGTAAGCATACCCCTATCGTATAATGACTGAACTCCTGACTGATCTTTTGAAACGTGGATAAGTCCTTTTTGTGGATGGACTAATATGATTTGTGAATCTCCAACGTTTGTACATTCCAAATAATATTTTCCACCTGACTCTTTTGTTCTAACTATCGCCAATGTTACACCAGGATTTGGTTCCTCTAACTTCTGTATTCTTGTTTTTGCGTTTCCTATTATTTCGTCTGTTGAAATATTATCTATAATTCCATCGCTGATTGCTGTTGTTGCTGCCATCGAGGCTGCTTTTCCTCCTCCGTGTCCACCCATTCCATCAACAACCGCAATTGCTCCAACGTCCGCATTTGCATATACTGAATCCTGATTTTCATGATATTTTCGTTCACCTCCGGATGAATATGTCAAAGACTGAAAATCACCGACGTGTCTTATCTCGTGGCCCTCTTCTCCACCTAGTAATGTGGCGAGTGGATATTCCGGAATGTCCTTTGCTTCTGCCAATTTTTTAATATTATTAGAAATAAGACTTAATTATACCCTAAAAATGGCATTTTTGAAAGGCGGAAGGGCTTTTAGTCGATTACCCTGCCGTTGACTTGCCTCCTACCCTCAAATCCTGTATTCTCTCCCTGCTAAAATAACCCAATATATATGGAAATTATATGGAAAGGAAATTCCGCTTTCGAAGTAAGAGGTAAAAAGGCAACTGCGGCTGTAGACAACGGAGAAATAGGCGTTTTGGAATCTGGAAAATCATTTACATGGCCTGGAGAATATGAAGTGAAAGAAATACCAATTGTTATTCTTTCTGCTTGGACTAAAAGCAAATCAAAAGAAGAGACTGAAGGAGCAAAAGGCGATGAAACAATGATTATCTATTTTATCGTTGATGGAATCAGGTGTTGTCATCTTGGAAAATTGGGCCATGTTTTGCCTAGTGATATCGTAAATAAAATCGGAGATGTTGATGTTTTGATGATTGAATTTGGAGCCGGAACAAATCTTGATAATAAAAAAGCTATCGAAGTTATTGAGTCTATAGAGCCAAGATCTGTGCTTGCGATGGGAGCTAATGCTAATGCGATTGCGTTCAAAGATATCGGAGCGGAAGGAGTTTTCCCTCAAGATAAATTTGTCATAAAGAGTCAAACTGATCTTCCGGACGATAAAAGAGTTTACGTTTTGCTTTCAAACGGCTAAAATACGGTGCCTACCCTGCTCTCGTAGTTTAATGGATAGAACTGGGGTTTCCTAAACCCTCAATGCAGGTTCGATTCCTGCCGAGGGCACCAGATAATTATAAGAAAACTTTTTTAAAAAGTTTTCTTCCTTTCAAAAGCAGTAGGAGTTTTTATATTCGGGGCCCACAAGACCCGAACATAAAAACGAAGATTTGTTTCTAATTTAACGAAAAGTCTTTGGAAACCTTATTTAAATATTTTTGAGAGAGATTCCGGTTTCTTTTAGATATGGTTGGAGTTGTTTTTTGAGGAGGGCTTTTCTTGCAGGTTTTCTGGCCTTCTTGAATTTTTTCAATAAGATTGCGAATCTGTGATAATCATAAACGTACAAACATACCATCGGCTGAGTTCTTCCAAAAACCATTGCTGGATGATTTTTTATTGTTGAGAATATTAAAATCGCCACAAAAGACCAGAACACGGGAAGATCTACGTACTGAGGAAAAACAAAGTTCGATTCAAACAATAAAATAAATTTGAAGACATAAGTATGAAAAAGGAAAACAAGAATTAACCAAAAAACTGTATGCAATAAATCTACTTTTCCACCGATATTAAACTTCGCATCTGAATAATCCCAAAGTTTTATTCCCAAAAGACGTTCACTAAAAACTCCTGAAATATATTCCAATATAACCATCATTACACTTGCAATAATGATTAATGCGAGAGGATTTAAATCGTTAAAAATTTTGAAATAAAAAATTAGTAAAAGGCCTCCTGTGCCATAAATAGGCCGAATTGGAATCCATCTAAAATATCCACCAAATAAAAATCGTCCATCAGTTATAAGTCTGTACGTCGAATCCAAAAGCCATCCGACAAATCCGAAAAACAAAAATTCTATTACGTAAGCTGTTAGCATAAATTTATTTTACATAAAAATATTAAGTAGTGAAATATATCTTTTACATTTTTTGCTGCAAAGATGTTGACTTGTGCTTTAAGGCTTATTTTTGCTAAGATCTTTTTGAAAAATAACAAAATATTATGTCAAAAATTACAAAAATCCAGGCGAGAGAAGTTTTGGATTCTAGGGGAATTCCTACTGTCGAAGTTGAGGTTTTTACTGAAAATGGTTTTGGTCGTGCGATAGTTCCAAGTGGCGCTTCTACTGGAGTTCATGAGGCACTTGAGTTACGAGATTTGGACAAAAAAAGATATATGGGAAAAGGTGTTTTAAATGCCGTGAAAAACGTTTCTGTAATCGCTGAAACTTTGATTGGGATGGACAGTGAACAACAGGAAGAAATCGATAAAAAAATGATTAAAATAGATGGCACTGAAAATAAAAGTAAACTTGGTGCAAATGCGATTTTGGCTGTTTCTTTGGCTGTTTTGAGAGCTTCCGCAAATGAGAAAAATTTGTATTTATATGAATATATAAATCCTGCGGCAGTGACGTTACCTGTCCCAATGATGAATATTATCAATGGTGGAAAACACGCAGATAGTGGCTTAGACATACAAGAATTTATGATTGTGCCAGTTGGTGCAGAAAAATTTTCTGAGGCTTTAAGAATGGGAGTTGAGGTTTTTAATGCACTTAAAGATCTACTGAAAGAAGGTGGATTTTCTGTATCTGTCGGTGACGAAGGAGGATTTGCACCAAAACTAAAAAGTAATGAAGAGGCACTTGATTATATTGTTAAGGCGATAGAAAAGGCTGGATACAAGCCATGGAAAGATGTGATGATAGCCCTTGATGCTGCTGCGAGTGAATTTTATGACACTGAAAAAAATGTTTATAAAATAAAAGTTAATGGAGTTGCACAAGAACTTTCTAGTGCGGATTTGGTTGGTTTTTATGATGTTCTTTTAAGAAAATATCCGATCGTTTCTATCGAAGATTCTCACTCTGAGGATGATTTTGATGGATTCCAAAAGATTATGAAATCTACAGAAGGTGGAATCCAAATTGTTGGAGATGATCTTTTTGTAACAAACGTAAAAAGGCTTGAGGAAGGTATTTCCAAAGGACTCGCAAATTCTGTTTTGATAAAATTAAATCAAATTGGAACTTACAGTGAAACGATTTCTGCAATAAAAATGGCGAAGAATGCTGGATGGACTGCTGTCGTTTCTCATAGAAGTGGAGAGACTGAAGATACTACAATTGCAGACTTAGTTGTTGGAATGGAAACTGGTTTGATAAAGACTGGATCACTTTCAAGAACAGAAAGAATTTGTAAATATAATCAATTACTGAGAATCGAAGAACGTCTTGGAGAGAAAGCTGTTTTTGCCGGAGGAAAGGCATTTTATAACCTTAAGAAAAATGTTACCTGAAATAAAAAAATCATTGGTTGAAAAACTTTTACCGAAAAGAGATGCGAAATCTCATAAAGGACAAAACGGAAAAGTTTTAATTGTTGGTGGAAGTATTGATTTTAGTGGAGCCCCGATTTTGGCTGGTCTTGGCGCACTTTACAGTGGCGCGGATCTTGTTTGCTTATATGTTCCTTCTTCAAATTTTGATGTAACACGAGGAATGTATCCTGATTTTATTGTGAAAAAATTTGATGGAGAATTTTTACAGGAAAAAGATGCGGATGAAATTATTGCATTTGGAAAAGAATGTAACAGTATTCTTATTGGACCAGGAATTAGCACTCACGAAGAAAGTCAGAAAGCTATTGTTAAGATTTTACAGGATTTACATATCCCTACAGTTCTTGATGCAGAAGCCATTTCTGCACTTAAAAAAATTGGCAAATTTCCTTTACACCAAACTATTGTAATCACTCCACATGCACGTGAATTTCAAAATCTTGTCGATAAGGATGTCGTGATTGATGAACAAGATGCAAAATCTGTTATTCTACTTCGATCGATTTCAATGGATTTAAAAATTAATGTTTTACTAAAAGGACCAGTCGATTATGTATCTTCTGAAGAAGGTCATGTCGAAACAAATCACACTGGAAATGCCGGAATGACTGTCGGTGGCAGTGGTGATGTTCTTGCCGGAGTCGTCGCGACTTTCTTGGCTCAAGGATGCGAAGGATTCGATGCGGCAAGATGTGCGGCTTATGTGGTTGGAGACAGTGGAAACGCTATGAAAAAAACTAAAGGTTGGTATTTTTCTGCCAGCGATATTGCAACTGCACTTCCTTTTTGTTTGAATAAATTTTTATAAAGATGTCCGATGACGAGGTGTAGATTTAATGCTTAAAATAACTGATCGTATGTTTGAGTATTTTTTTCAGAATTTTAATTGATAAATATATAACTCCAAAAATCAAAATCCAGACCAAAAGAAATATGAATATGCTTATTTTTTCCGGATTTGTGTGAAATCCCATTTCTATAAAAATTCTTTCAGGAATAGCTATAAACAGCATAAGTGGATATGCAACAATAAACATAATTCCCATATTGTTAAATTAAATCATTAATATAAATCTGGATTTCAAAATTGTTAATGACATTTAAATCTTCGCCCATATCAATTGCATTCAGAGCCGTATTCTGGAGATATTGAAATGGATGAAATAGGAAAAATGGCATATCTGTTTTTTGAAAATCATAAATATCTAAAAGAATCATTTTCACCTCAAATTTTCCATTTTTTTTGGGCTGAACCGAATACTCTATTTTCTTAATTCCATGTATTGCTGTCGCCAAATCCGCGGAATCAAAGTTTATTTTTCCTCCCAGATCTTCAGGCCAAATTTCACCTTCCAAAATATTTTCGGCAATTTTTCTTTTCAGTTTTTCAAGAATTTTGTTATACGTCGGATCATCCTTGATGTTTCTCACAATCGGATGATTCGCTTTAAATACGATGATACTTGGATTTTCTTCGATGGAATGTTGCAAAAACTTTTCGGAATAAAACTTGGAAGTGGCTTTAAAATAAACAAGAACAATCCCTACGTAAAACAGTATATGATAACGTAAATCTACCAATTCAACATATTCCTTCAAAAACTGTTCTGTGTCGAAGAAATCAATCTTCAAAGAATTGATTTTAGGCATCTGGTCGTACCACAATTCCATTGAATTTTCGAATGCCAATGATTTTGACAAATCATAGTTGGTAATTGATAAGATTTCGGTGGATTTCAGATCTCCGGAAAAATAAAAATTTTGATATTTTTTTGAATTTGGAGCTTGTTTGTTTTTTAAAATTTTTCCATTTAAAATCACTTTCAAATTATCTCCATCCGTACTTGATTTTTCTTTGGCGCTTTTTGTGCTGACATCAAGCAAAATATTTTTTGGTCGCGTTCCAAGAAATATAAAACTTAACCAAGGGATTCCTTTTTGATCACTATCTATTTTTTCTTGAGGTTCTAAATTATTTAATACAAATTGATTATCTACAAGAAAAAATATTTCAATACTTTTAATCGTGGGAGTTTCATCTGCAAAAAACTGAATTTTATGATTTCCTTTTTCCAGTTCTACAAAAAAATAATTTATTTTTGTGCCATTTTTTTGGCTTGCACCATCGAAACTTGCAGAAGTTCCAAAACCTTTGAAAGAAACTTCTTCATCATGTTTTTCATATTTACCAAAACTAAATCCATCCAAAACTACACGAAGATCATCATCATCCGTGGAATTATTCTGTTTTGCACTTTTAGCCATTGCTATAACTTGAATGACAAAAAGTCCGGCTTGATGGTTCGTAAATAAAGTTTCGGCATTTTTCCATTCGTAAAGATTTCCGCCTGGAGCTTTTGGAAAAAAATCTTTATAAAAGATTGACTCCATACATTCAAATTATAAACTTTTTTAGTCTAGCAGAATATTTGTATTGATGCAAAAAGTATCTACGATAGTCCTCGTTTGTGGTTTGGGAAAGCCAAAAGCACGTCATGGCTAAAAATTTCTTTTATCACTTTCTTTAGTATAAAATACGTCTTACGATTAATAATGTTTTGTAATGTTCTCGCCTCAATGCAAGCGCGTTTTATCGCTTTTAGCAGCCAAGAATCTGCTCCGCCCAAAGCTTTTTTGAAACACTTTCGAGTTAGCGCAAGCATACTTTACGGCTTGTGTTAGCCAAAAACACGAGTTTTATCGCGACATGGATTTTAAGAATTCGCTACTCGGAAAAATTGAGTTTTTGGCTTGTGCATGCTAGTATTCAGGCAGAAAAGACATCTTAAATTTTACCACTATGGACATCGAAAATTCACAATCAGGTTCTAAAAATATGGCTTCTGTCAGCGACGACGGTCTATACAATCTTTGCAAACAATATGGCGAACGTGCACGAATCTGGCGACAAAGATTTGCGGGACTTTTGCCGGAAGTTTTTAGACGCAAATTATACGAGAAGAAAGGCTTTATTTCGATTTTTGAATTTGCAAAAAAATTGGCTGGAATGAGTGAAGAACAAGTGCGTCTTGTTTTGAATCTTGAGAAGAGATTTTCAGAAACGCCAACGCTAAAAACGTTACTAACAAGCGGAAAAGTCAGTATCAATAAATTGGCCCGAGTGGTTTCGATTGTTACTCCGGAAAATGAAAAATTTTTGGCTATGCAAGTTCAGGTCTTATCAAAAAATGCCGTAGAAACTTTGGTGAGAGATGAGAAATTTGCAAAAACAAATGACAAAAAAGATCAAAACAATCTATTGGATAATTCTAAAAATTACAACCAAAATGGCTTGTTTGAGCCAGAAACCACATCAGAAAGTCTGCCCGGGCAGATGTGTTTTGACACAAAAATCGAGAAAAGCAACTGCGAAAATTCTACAGAAAATTTCAAAAATATTTTCACATCAAAAACACTAAATCTCAATCCGGAAATTCAGGAAAAACTGCTTGAACTTCAACAAAAAGGAATCGACATAAACGAACTTTTGAAGGAATTTCTGCAAAAACGTGAGGAAGAAATTGCGCAGAGGAAAGCGGAAATTGCGAAAAAGATGGCGGAGAAAAATGAAAATTTAATGACAAAATCTGGCATGAGGATCTCAGAGGCGAATGCGGAAAGAGTGGTAGTTACAAGCCCTTTCCGCCACATCCCTATTTCCATAAAAAGAATTCTCCAGCAAGAACACGGAATGAAATGTTCGATAAAAAATTGCCAAAAATTGTCGGAACAAATTCATCACACACAACGATTTTCCTTAGCACAAAGCCACGATCCGCACTATCTCGCTCCGCTTTGCAGAGAACATCATGAACTTGCGCATAGCATGGACAACGATTATATCGAAATACGAAAAAGGGCATGTCGGTGAGAGGCACGAAATTGCGCATAGCGCAGACGTGGCTTACCACAGGGCGAAATAAAGATGAAAAATTAGAGGTGACTACCCAACACATATTCGAATCTTTGCTCTCCGCTCGCTCAAAATCAAAAAAACAGGGAAGAAATTCACGATCTTATTTCTCGTATTTTGATTTTTTGCCGAAATATTTCGACATTTCTTTTGGTGAAGATTTTTTGCGTTTCATTATTTCTGTGCGTTTTTTCAAAGTACTCGGAAGCAGCTTAAGAAAGCCGTAAAAACTTCCCCAAAGATACGGTTCAAAAATTGTTATGTATCCAAACATAAGAATTTTTTTGCCAACTATTTGAAAAAAATCTTTGAAAAAATTTCCTGGAAGTTCATTTTTTACTTCCATCAAAAGTTGATTTCTGAAAGAATATTTTTTCTGGAATTTACTTAAATTTTTGCGATTTTCGACTACCTCTTTATTTGTGAATCTTCTTATTACTCCAGTACCTCTTCCATGATACGCAATCGCTTTTGGATAAAATAAATTCTTCCATCCAAACAATAAAAATCTCCATGAAAGATCAACATCTTCTTTGTACATAAAAAAATTTTCGTCCAAATATTCGTCGCCGATTTTGACGTCCTCAAGCGCTTTTCTACGATATAGTGGACATGCTCCGGAAATTCCAAACACTTCTTGTTCTTCATCAAATTGACCTATGTCTTCCACTCCCTGTCCGTCGTCAATTACTCGTCTACTTTTGTATGCAAAAAGTCCAACCGTATCAATAATATTTGTCGGTTTTTTATTTGCGAAATCATATTTGTAAACTTTCCCTGTGATCGATGCGATTTTCGGATCTTTTTCCATTCTTTCAACGATTTCTTCGAAATATTCTGGTGTGTATATGATGTCTGGATTCGTAATGACAAGGAATTCAGGTTTATTTATTTCGCCGCCACCCGCTAAAGAAAACCTGATTCCTTGATTAGCAGCTTTCGCATAACCAAGATTTTCGGCGTTATCTATTATTATTAAAGGCTTGTTGTTGCGAAGTTCTGAATTATTCAAATATGTGTTACGGACAAATTCCAGTCCGTCTTTTTCAGTGGAATTATTGTCTATGAAAATTACTTCTATGTTTTCGTAAGTTTGGCCAAAAATTCCATCAAGACATGTTTTTAAAAAATGCGGTGTGTTGTAGTGAATTATAATTATCGAGATTTTTGGCTTGTTCATCCTTGTTTTCTGATGTATATTTTCCTCTGCAATATTTTACTTATATATTTTCGCGATGTCTACATATCTTTTCACATCCGAATCAGTCACTGAAGGGCATCCTGACAAGATCGCTGATGCAATTTCTGATGCTATTTTGGATGATTTGATTAGGCAAGATCCTACAAGTAGGGTTGCGTGCGAAACAATGGTTTCGACTGGTCTTGTGCTTGTGGCAGGGGAAATTCGCACTAATGGATATGCCGATATTGCAAAAATTGCGAGAAATACAATCAAAGATATTGGTTATACTGATGCCATTTATGGATTCGATTATAAAGCTTGTAGTGTACTTACCGCGATTGATGAACAGAGCGCTGATATTGCGTTAGGTGTTGATACAGGTGGAGCTGGAGATCAGGGAATGATGTTTGGATTTGCATGTGATGAAACTCCCGAGCTCATGCCTATGCCGATAATGCTTGCACATAAACTTGCGATGAGACTTGCAGAAGTTCGAAAGAAAAATATTCTTCCATATTTACGTCCGGATGGTAAAACACAGGTGACTGTCGAATATGATGGATTTAAACCAGTTCGTATCGACACTATTGTCGTTTCCACTCAACATGGCCCTGAAGTTTCTCAGTCGAAAATTAAAAAAGATGTGATCGAACATGTCATCAAACCTGTCTGTGGACGGCTTCTAGATGGCAAAACTAAATATCACGTAAATCCAACTGGAAGATTTATCATTGGTGGACCTCCAGGTGATAGTGGACTTACAGGACGAAAAATAATTGTTGATACTTATGGTGGAATGGCACGACATGGTGGAGGTTGTTTTTCTGGTAAGGATCCCACAAAAGTCGATCGAAGTGGTGCGTATATGGGAAGGTATGTCGCAAAAAATGTTGTGGCTGCCGGACTTTGCAAAAGATGTGAAATACAGGTTGCTTATGCTATCGGAGTGAAAGAACCTGTAAGTATTTTTGTGGATAGTTTTGGAACAGGAGCGATGAAAGATGGTAAAAAAATCTCTGATAGTGATATTGCAAAAGTTATAAAAAAGAATTTTGATTTCTCACCTCAAGGGATCATAAAGACTTTGAATTTGAGACGTCCTATTTATAAAAAAACTGCCGCTTACGGGCATTTTGGTAGAACAGGCGAGGGTTTTACTTGGGAGAAAACTGACATGGCTCAAAAGCTAAAGAAATCAGTTTAATAAAAGTTTTCTGTAAATATCTTTTCTGTGACCGATTGCATATATTTCTATTATGTCATTATTTATTCTGTATAAGATCCTGTAATTGCCTACCCTAAGTCTAAAAACATCTACGTTCTTTAATTGTTTTATATTCTTTCCCAACGGTAGTGGATGGAGCGAAAGTAATTTTATTTTTCGTAAAATTATTTTTTTAATTTTTTGATTAAAATTATTAAAAATTTTCGCTGCTCTTTTTTCTAATACAACTTTGAACATTTTTTCTTGTTATAACAATTGTGAAATATCAATAAATTCTGCATCTTTTTCTATTTTTCGAACGAGTTTGTAATCCGGATCATTTTTATCAAGCTCTTCTATATCATTCAATATATAATTTGTTCTTATGAGGTCCCTGAAAAATTCGCTTCTGTTTGCGTATTTTTTTGTTTTCACCTCATGCTCTACTATGTCTGCCAATTCTTTATTTAATGAAATATTTATTGTTATCATGTTCTTTATTGTTATCATGTTCTTTATTGTTATTTGTAACTCTCTTTTGAGGTTAGCAAGCTTTGGCATACATTGTCAATGTTTGGCAGATATGATTTTGATGGCTCAGGCGCCGGTTGCAAGAATTTTTTTAAGGTCTTGGAGATTTTTTACAGTACCTGTGGCAAGTTTCGTTGCTAAAAAATTTCACGACGCCTGATAGCAGTGAAAGTTTTAGCATACCGACATTAAATAATCGTTAAAAAAAGTTAAAATTTTTCTAAAATCTCTCCAGCTTACGTAGGCTGGATTACGAATGTAAATTTAAAATAAAAACCCCTCGCTGTGTGAGGGGTTTTGTGATTTTTATTGGGTTACTCCGAGTATTTTGTTGAACATATTGTATAGAATTTCTGTTGCACTTCCTCTCGTAATTGTTGCGTTTGCATAAAAACAATTTCCTTTATCACAGACTGTTCCCATTCCATCTAGAAATCCTTTTGCGCTTGCTGCTGCGACATCCGGCGCGTACCATGCTGTAGCACTGACATCTCCAAATTTTATATTTGTTGAATCTTGTTCGAGTGTTTTTAGGTCTGGTACTTCTGTCGGTGATAATAGTTTGTATACGTTCATTGCAAATTTCAAGAATTCTACTTTGCTCGCATATACTTCAGGTCCATATGTGCTCGCCTTGTCACTAATGAATTTCAGGTCTTTCATTTTTTGGATATATCCTGCATACCATGCGTCTTTTGATACGTCTGTATATGGATCTACTTCCGGTTTTGATGGATAGAAATATCCTAGTACTCGGCTAAATACCGCTGCCACTTCTGCTCGATTTATCGCTTTGTTTACCGCAAATGTTCCATCTGCATTTCCTTGAAATATTCCTTCTTTTATCGCCCATTCGATGAATACTTTATCCGGTGATTCTTCTATCTCTTTTTTATCTTCCGCTATCTGTTCTTCAGTGGTTAATATTTCTGGTTCCGGTATCGGTTCTACAACGGGTGTTGTTGGTACAGTCGGTTCTGTCACTGGCTCTGTGGTTGGTTCCGTAACCGGTGTTGGTGTCGGCTCTACAACTGGCGTTGTAGTGGTTGTCGTCGGCGTTGTAGTTGTTGTTGTGGTTGTACTTGATGATGAGCTTTCGCTTGAACCACCTGAGGCTCCGTGTAGCACGAATTGTACTTCTGTACTTCCGGTATTAACATTTCCTGCTGTATCTACTGCGTATATTTTTGAATAGTAGGTATCTCCTTCTGTTAATCCCGTGATCACCGTTGCGTTTGTTCCTATTGTTGTTAAGTTCGCATCGTTACTCGATGTCCACAGGCTGCTTGTTAGGCTTATCCCTGCCGTTTGTGAATACCCAAGTATGTATCTAGAAAAATCTGCCAATGCTCCGTGTGCTGTCCATTCCATTCTTGCTTCTCCTCCTCCAACCATCGCTTCATATCCAAATCCACTCACCGCACTCGGCGCTGTCAAATCCCATGTCCCATCCGTGATCGTAACTGTGTGACTCATTGTTACCGTGTTGGCCGCTGCATCCTGTAAAGTGGATAATGGAGAAAATGTTCCTGATGGTTTTGTTGAAGAACCAATGTTCATATATGCTCCTGTTTGATTTGCAAGTTTCACTGTAAGGGTTGTAGTTCCGTTTCCTGCTACTGTGTTTTTTGTTGTTGCTACTGTTACGTCTCCAGGTGTTGAAGCTGTACCAAAACCCGCTACCGTCCCTGCAGATGTAGTATCTCCATATGATGATGTACTTGCTCCTGTTGGTGCGTTAAATACCGATTCTGAATATACAAATGTGATTGCATTGTAACCACCTGATTGTCCTAAAGTTGCAGACACCATGATTGGTGAAGCAAGGTCTGTTATCGATGTTGCTCCAAAACTTGCTAGATCGTTCGCCACTCCGGCGGTGTCTTTTACTCTATTTGCCGAGGTTCCACTTTGTGTGTAGGCAACTGTTGGTTCTGTTCCTCCACTCACTCCAGTGAGATTTGTACTTGATGGAACCGTCAACGTAAGTGTAGCTGTTCCACTTCCTGTAGACACTGTCGGACTTCCGGCAAATCCAGTTAGACTTTGCTGTGTCACCAAAAACTGGCTCAAATCTCCATCATTCCATGTTACGTTTTCAGAAAAATTTAAAACTAATCTATCAACCGATCCATCCGTTCCGTTGTCCATGTAATACTTCGTAAGCAGCATAGGGGCTACCCCATCCGTCTCTGGAACATCTACCGTGATAATTGTTCCAGGTGTTAAAGTGCTTAATAGATTTCCATACATATCTGTAATTTTTGTCGTTGATCCAGAGTATGTAAAATCTGAATTTGTTCCTGTGGCTGTAGTGTCGACATTTGCCGTGTCGTTTGTTCTATTGAATGTTGTTGTTGTGTCATTTGCCGTTCCTGTGTCAAATGTTCCAGTAGTTACGCCTATTGTTCCAAGTGTTGCATCTCCATTTGTGATTGATGCGTCTTTTATATTTGAATCAAATACCAATACTGCGCGATCTATTTTCCCATTTGATCCTACTGCGTCACTTACTGTGATTGAAGATACATTTGGTTTCGTTAAATCCCATTCACTTGAAGACGTGATTGTTGATTGAATTGATGTTGCTTCTATGCAATTTCCAGTGTTTGGCTCCCAATCTTTTACACATGTGCCTGTACCGTTTGGTGTGAATATTCCAGATGGTTCTATTGAAGATCCTGAATTTAGATATCCATTTGTTTGTCCAGCTAATGTGATGATAAATTTCAATGAACTTACATGTTGTTCAACTGTATTTTTTGTTGTTGGAACTGTCACATCTCCAGGTGTTCCTGCCGTGACAAATGAACCGAATCCCTCGATCACTCCCGCAGTTGTTATATCTCCAACTGATGAGGTACTTGCGGCAGTCATAGGCCCTGAAGTCCATGTGCTAATTTTTACAAATTCGCTGTATTCTATTGTGATTTTATTTCCAAGTTCTTTCGTAATAGCAATGATTACAGGCGCCGTGTTGTCGGTCAGTTTCAATAAAGTTGTACCGGTATTATCTATGGTTCTTCCCCATGGATCATAGATTGACGTAGCGTCAGCTCTTGCGATTGTGTCTGCTGTCGCAGTGGTTAAATCTGACGGTGAAAAAATCGAACTAAAAGTGAAAACCGTCCATTGCATGTTAGGTAAATGATCCACTGACGATAAAGTTCTGGATCCTTGAACTGTATCCGTATATGCAAAATCCGATGATTGAAGCGTAGATGTCATGCTTGGTGTAGGCGTATTAAATGCAGGATAGTTATATCTAGTAAGAGCGTATCCTGAAGCATATCGTGCTTCTGCATCAATTTCTGCATCTCCTGTATGTACTTTTGAAAAGTTAAAATTGTTGAAAATTTCCAGATTTACCATTGATTTGCCTGCTCCAGAAGCCGCTTCATTTCCGAGCGCATCATATATCGATGCTGCATTTACGGAAAATGTATCGCCTCCAGAAGTTGTTGAATCTCCAGCAACGGCCGCGGTATTACATTTTTCTATTATAAAATCTGCTCCTGCGACTGTGACTTCTTGTCCAAGAACAAAGTTATCACATCCTGAAACATTGCCATCTGTAAGCGTCAAAGCAGTACTTGCAACTGCGGCTGAAGCGCTGCTATTTCCGAAAATCGGTTCATCGAATGAAAATAACACATAATTGTTCCCTGTCACAAATTTTCCACTTTCTCCAAATCCTGTGTTTGGAACCGGCCCTGTCGTGTCGGAAGTAAGATTTATTGTTTTTTCACTCACTGCTCCTCCTACAGTATAGATACTGCCTGATTTTGCCGCGATTTTGCATGACGTTTCGTCTCCACCTGCTGCACCTGCTATTGTCAAAAGTGCCCATGTGTTTCCCATTGTATGGTTTACTGAAGAGATCGTTGCCGATCCTGAAAATCCACATGTTTCACTAAGTTGAAAATCTGATGCAACGATTGTCGTTGTTCTGTATTTGTCGCCCCATACCGGAACATTGAAATTTACCATTATTTTTGATACTCCGGTTTTGTATGTTGCTGATGTGATTGCTGGAGTTGTGCTGGCAAATGCCTGAGAGGCAAATAGCGTCGATAGTGCTACTGCGAAAATTGTTGTAATTGAAAATTTCAGAAGTAGGTTTAGTATGCTTTTTTTCATAGGTTTGTGGTTCACGTATCACATAGTTTCGCGAAGAATTGCGCGCTTTTGTCAATTTTATCTCGGAAACATATTTTGGTAAATAAAATCGGGAGATATTTCGTTGACAGAAGATGGAGGTGTGGGGAGAGAGCGGAGAAGAGAGATTTTTGCCGACTATGAGAATTTATATCTCAAATATTTCATTTATGGTTTTTCTTATGCCATTTGGATACAACCATATCCATCAAAGCTTGAGTATTGCGATCGACTTGGATGATTTCCGGTGCAGGAGATTCGTTGATTCGTGTCCCTATTTGTATTTTTCCAGCCGTATAATCAATTAAAAGTATTCTAATTACAGCACTAACGGAAAGTTTATCGTCTTTTGCTTTTTTAGCTGCCTTATCTCTAATTTCTTTATCAATCGATATTGTTGTAGTCATAATATCCGTATTTGCAAAATTGGCCGTGCTATTCCAGATTTTTCTTGTTGTTTTTTAGGTGTAGAAAGTTTTCTTTGCTTGATACTTTCTTGCTGGTTTGAGATTCGATATCTTTGCGTGTGCGACCTGCGATTTCTCCACCGTCGTGCGCATCTGTATGCAGTTTTTTGAAACCAGTTGAATCTCGTGTCTTATGTAGTTCAGTAGTTGTGGCTTCGGCTAGCATTGTCAAAATCAGTTCCATGTCGTTCATGTGATCTCTCAAGTTTTGCTTTGTAACTCCTTTGAAATCCTTGTACTCGGGTACTGTCATATCAAAAGTTCCACGCATGATTTCATTGGTCAAAATTGCGTAAATCTTCTGATCGTTTGCACCTCTTTTATCCCATTCATCGGTCAGATTTTGCCTCACCGCGATACTTCGCATGCGTTTTTCTATCCATTCTTTCGGATAGCCTTTTTGTTCGTAAATGGCTTTCATCCTCTGCATGACAACTGCAGGATTTTTTATTTCATCCAGCCTTTCTCCTCCGATTTTTGCCAGCCACGTTTTAAAAGGCTCTGCTTTTGGAGAAGGAATCGATTGAATTATTCGTAGGATTCCTTCTTTATTCGAACAATCAGTTTCGCGTTTTTTGCCGTCCGAGGCTTGCAACTTGAACTGTCTACAAATTGTAGATAGTTCAAGTCCGTCTTCATTATTTACCCTTGCTTTCATCGCCGTCCAATATTTACTTGGTTGAACACTATCAGTCAAAACTCCGATTACATCTACAACCGAAAACCACCACTCCCCTCCACTCCAGTCACGACGAATATACTTATTTTCGAAAACCGCTAGTTCTGTTTTATTTTTCATAAATTTAAAAATTAAAAGATATATAGCTTATGCAAGCCATGCTAGCAAAATAACATTAAGGAATTGTTAAATTTTCTTAAAATTTTTCTAAAATTTTCGGAATGTTCCGAAAATGGTGAATTTGCTCATAGGGGTGGCGACCAGCATTGCCTCAACAAAAAACCCACCTTTTTGGGGTGGGTTTTTGATTAGTCGTTTTTGTGATTCGCGCGTCTGCCTTGGCAGATTGTGTGCGATTATTTCACAGGTAATTCAGCCTGTAACATTTTTCCGAACATGTTGTATAGAACTTGCGTTGCTTCTGCTCTTGTGATGTTTGATTCCGCGTTGAAGCATTTGTCTTCTCCACATGCTTTTCCGCTGATGAATCCCTTTTCTGCCGCCGCTGTTACTGTTCCTGAATACCATTTTGATGCGTCTAGGTCTTTGAATGCTTTTGTTTGTTCTCCTGCTTTTAGGGCGTCAACCGCCGCTTTTGTGTCGTCGTCAGCAAGGTATGAGTATAGATTCATCGCTAATGTTAGGAATTCTGCTCGGTTGATGTCGTTTGTAGGTTTATATGTTCCGTCCGGATTTCCGTTTACTACTTTTCTGTCTTTTAGTTCTGAAACATATCCTGCGTACCATTCGCTAACTGCAACGTCTGAGAATGGTGTGATTTCAGGAGCAATTGGTTCTTCAAGTCCCATAACTCTGTATAGAAGGGCTGCTGCTTCTGCACGATTTAGGCTTGAATCAGGTTTGAATGTGCCGTCTGCGTTTCCTTTCACGATTCCAGCTTCGACCATCGCTGTCACTACATCTTTTGACCAGTGTGTTTCAGGTAGATCTGTGAGTGTGACTGTTTCGCCTGATGGAGTTGTGACGACTACAGGTTCTGGGGTTGGCGCTGTTACGCTTTTGTCTGTGTCGGTTGTGGTTGTCGTCGCTGGGGTTGATGGAGTAGTTGTTGAAGTTGTATCTGTAGTAGTTGTTGTAGTTGTTGTAGTTGTGGCAGTTGTTGTGAGAGATTGTCCCGTTGCATTGTTTGTTGTTGAGCTATCCCAGCTTCCTGAGTTACTTCCTGCGGCTACTGTGCCGGTGGAGACTGTAGCTAAAGTTGCGATGTTTGTTCCTGCGGCTATTTTGGTAGTAATAGTTGCGTTCCCTCCGCTACCTGCAGATACTGGAGCTTTTATACTTTCAAGTTTTAGGCTTTTTGCTCCTGCGCTTGTTGCTGTTCCACCTGCTGATTGAGTTAGAGTGATTACTTGTCCTGATACGCTTGCGATCCATGTTCCGCTAAGCCCTGATAATGTGTGTGCCGTTAATCCATTTACTGAAGCTACGTCCCATCCTGATGGATATGTGATTACTATTTTCCCCTCGCTTGGGATGTATGGAGTAGTAAATGCGATTGTGTGTGGATTGTACTGTGAAGAGGTCATGTCGGCTGGAGTAATCGTTGCAAAAGAGATCGCTCCAATCGTGACCGCTGGAACAGCTACTGACATATCTACCGCTACATCAGCTGTCGATCCTCCTTGATATTCCACTTCAAAATCTGCAAGAGTTGTTGCCTCAGCTACATATTCTCCTGTAACACCAAGTAGAGATATTGTTCCTGTTCCTGCATTCACTGCGCCATCCGCCCTACACACTATAGCTTGAACCGTATCTACACAGTCAAATGTTCCTGCCCCCCCAAATGATTGCGCTGAATTTGACTCATTTAATCCTCCAACATATAAATATTCAGGCATTGTAAATTGTACTGTGTCTCCACTTATTAACGGAACTGGCAATGTGAAATTTACCGACGTTGTTTGCGTAACTCCAGCAACTGCACTTGCCAATGTTACTGTTGCCGCTGTTGCTCCTGACGCTTGTGCTGCCGTTACTGCGTCTACAGCAACCGACGTATCCACTGCTATATCATTTGCCGCCGTACCAAGCGATTCAACTTCAAAATTTGTTAAAGTTTGTGCCCCTAAGATATATCGTCCTGTTACTCCTGTAAGCGTTATTACTCCTGTTGATGGACCTGATCCATCACCAATAGTTCCATCAGCTGTACACACCATAAATTGCGTAGCCGTACAATCAAATGTCGCTACACCTCCGAAAGTCTGTGCTGAATCTGTTATATCTAGACCTCCGACATATAGGCTTGACGGAAGTGTAAATTCCACAGTGTCCCCAGAAACAAGATCTCTAGGAATTGTAAAAGTAATTGATGTATTTTGTGTCGCTCCAACTGTTGCCGTTTGTAACGTGACTGTTGCCGCTGTTGCTGTTGGCTGCTGCGCTTGAGTGGCGATTGTTGGAGGTATAGCTATCGTAGTAAGGGCTGTCGCAGCTGTGAGTGATCTTGTTTGTATCACAATGTTTGCCGCTGCACGTGCATAGTTAGTGTCGTTTACTGCTGCGTAAATCGTAATAATATCTGTTGCATCCATTTGCTGATTTGCCTGAATAGTGATCAATCCTGTAACGTTGTTGGAACTTGAGGAAAGATCTATTGCCGTATTGTCTGTAGTAATAGAATCCGTATCTGTATACACAAGAGACCATTCTCCTACCACGTTCACATCGGCTGGCGCTGCCACTCCTGCGCCCCATCCATTCGTAGGGAATAGATTTGTATTTATTTGAACCGTTACATTGTTCTCGACTGGAGTAATACCTGCCGCTCCGACTGTCAGATCAATTTTTAAATAGCTTTGTGTTCCTACCGTTACAATTCCAGATGCTGCCGCTCCACCATAGGTAGCATCTCCTGCATGTGTTCCTCCAGTACCTACGTTTACAGTCGCTGTACCTTCTCCTGTGGCCGCGAAGGCTGTTCCCATGCTTGCGACCAGGAAAAGCCCTGTCGTGAGCAAGAGGTTCTGAATAATCTTTTTGATATTCATACTTTTGTTAAGTTAAAAATATTAGATTTGAGAATTTTTCTCTGTTTGAAATATTAGTACTATCTCTTTATAAACGCAAAAATAGTTGGCATATTTTGTTTGACAAAAGCCAAGATACTTTTGTGTATTTGCGTCGAAGTGATTACTACTTCGTTGCTTTTTTCTCTGCGTCAGTTATGAAGACGTATTGTCCACTTATAAATTCTAGATTGTTTTTCCCTACGCTAGAAACTGCGAAAGTCTCAAGTAATTTTTTAGCCTCCGCTAGTTGTTTGTTTTCAACTAGAAGTCTTATTACATCATTTATTACTTCAGGATCTGTTACGTTGTTTTCATACAGCTTTTGCTCGTATTTTAGAGCTTTTGGAATCTCTTTCATTTCTTCGTATATTGTCGCTAGATTGTTTAGAGATTGATAGTGAGTAGGGCTTATTTTTAAAACTTGTTCATAAGAACTTATAGCGTTGTCGTAATCTCCTAAATTTTGGTATCTAAATGCCATTTCAAATAATTGTTTTTGTTTTTCGTCATCTGTTTTTGATTGGTTGTATTTATCTTTTGCGTCTTGCAATATTTTCTCTTCTTTGGCAGTAGCTTCTTGTGTCATATATGACCTGTCTGGAGTGTATGCACATCCCGAAAGGACAAAAAATGATGTCATAATTATTGCCATAAACTTTGTATAAGTTTTCATTTTTAAATTGTTTATTTTATAAATATTAATTTGCTTAAACTTTATACCATAATTTTTGCATAAAAAAAACCCCCACTTTTTAGGTGGGGGTTTAAATTGCCTTTCTAGGCTACCGTTTCTGTATTTACATTTACACTATTGTCTAAGCAATACTAGTATTTAACTGTGTTGCTAGAGAATGTTGTATTTGCAACGTCACCAAGCCATTTAGCTTGTGCGTTTGTATCATACCACCATAGTCCTCCGGCTGAAACTGTACCTACAGTTGCAGACATTGAACCTAAGCTGATAGAGAATGTTACTGGATCGTCTGTACCTGCATCCTCATTCAACAATGATCCTGAATCAACCTGAAGGGACAATGTCTTTGTAGTTCCCTTTGAGATTTCAAAATCAGCTGTTGTTGGGTATAGAGTGATAGAAGCTGATGAAGCATCTGCCACTGTCTGTGTTGATGAGTACCAGTATCCAGTCATCACTGTATCATTTCCATCTTTCAAGTATGACACTAAATTGTCTGCTGAATCAGATGTAACCGTATCGATGTCTGCGTCTGCAGAAGCAGAGATTGTTACTTTTTCTTTGTAAAGAGTAATTTCATCAATTGAGTAAAGTTTATTGTTTATAGCTGAACCAGATGTAACGAAGAAGCTTAATGATGTTACCGCATCAAGTTGGTTTGAATCAACTCCTGCGAAAGACAAGTCTACAAACTGCCATGTATTAGCAACCATAGTGCTGCTAGCTGCAGTATTGTTAGCTGTTGCATCAACAGTTCTGATCGACATTGTATTGGTAGTTTCATCTGACATTACCCATGCACTCATTCCACTGTAAGCTCTAAGATCAGCTGCTGCAGTAAATGTATATGTTATTGCCATTGCATCACCTCCAGCGTTAGTATCTTGTTGGAATCCTCCTGATACTCCACCACTAGCAACATCTGCAAGCTCATCTGTTCCAGTGAATGCTCCAGCTAGTTCTGAGGCCGGGAAAGTTGTTGCAGCTTCTGTAGCTGGATTTACTTCTGCCATTCTGAATTGAAGTTTGTCTTTTCCTCCTGTTTCAGCAACTGTGAATACGAATGGTCTGTCAGTAGCGCTGATAGATCTTGAGCCTGATGGGCTTGAAGAATCTAGGGCAATTGCTGGTTTAGATTCGTATACAACCTGTTCTTTAGCTGCTGTTAGGTAACCCGTACCTGGAAGAGAGTAGTATACTGCAAGATTTGTAGCCATAGCTGCATCCGCATCGTCTACAACTAATCCTGTATATGTATCTTCTGTTGTTCCTTCTGTTCTTCCCGTAATAACAACAATGTTGTCATTTGATCCACATGTTCCATCCTCTGTTGCGTCAGCTCCTACCTCCACAACGTCTGCGTTGAAACATACCAACGTTCCAACCGGTAGGAATACTAATGGTGCAGTATCATCACCTTGATCTACCATAAATTCTAGTGAAGACCCTAGCGTAACTGTAGCTTCGGCTCCATCAAGAACAAGTCCTTGTGGATCTGTCCATGTTTTTGTACCAATGCTTAGGTATGCTCCAGTAGCTACTGTTGTAGCATCTAATGCATCAGCTTTATAAGTACCTCCTGATCCTTGTGCAACCGCTTCGAAGTTTTCGAAAGCAAGGTTTAGATCTACTAATTCTCCAGCTGTAGCTCCTCCTGAAATAGTATTAAGAGTTGCTGACACTGAAACAACCGCACTATCGTCTTTATCAACAAACATATCCATACCTGAGAATTCTGCCGTACCACCTGTCAATGTTGTTGTTTTTGATTCAGCTACTCCTAGGCTATTTACGTAAGAGATCTTAACTGAAACTACATTATTGTCATAATCTCCTAGATTTGTTGCTGCCGCTACTGCAGATTGTCTGTTGTTTATAGCAAGTTTTTTAACAACAAATGATTCATCTGTTGTTGTAAACTTGAATTTAGAAACTGATTGATCTACTGATCCCGCAACAAGGATATTGTTTTTAGCCGTTGAAGAGTCAACTGACGCTGTCAATGTTCCTCCTGCTGAAGTCAATACGTATGCAGTTTTACCACCAGCTACTGACGCACCAAAGTTTGGAGCACCTGTTTTTGTAGTGATAGCATTTCCGTCTGTATCCTCAACAGTTACGTTATCTGCGGTTGCAAGTGCGAAAGCTACATCATCTCCCGCTGTTGCATTTGATGACAAATCACCAACTACATAAACAGTGACAGATTCTCCCGCTTTGATTGTCCAACCCATATTTGTATATGCAACAACACCTGTTGTTGAGTTTACACTCTTGTATGGAGCAATCTCTTTTCCTGCTGTATCTAGAAGTTTAACACTTCCTACGTATGCGCTTACTCCAGCCACAGCGTATGTATCATTTCCTGCACTTGCATCTAAATATCCAGTCAATGATAGATCTGTAACTTTACAATCTGATGCTGCTCCGCAGGCGAATGTCATTCCTACGAATTTAACATCTTTTGTTCCTTTTACCTTTGTTGTCGATCCAGCTGCTGGAGTAGAAGCCAAAGACATTGTCAAAGATGGGCTCTTTACTGTCATTGTCTTTCCAGTAATTACTGAAGCTGGAACAAGAGAAGATGAATTTGTAAGAGTTTTGTTATTTACATCTTTAACCTGTGGGTATGTTGTTCCAAGTTGTAGAGATGAAACCAAAGTCATTCCGCTTAAAGATGATGTATTTGCAACATCTGTAGTCAAAGCAAGTTTTAGTGTTTGACCTGCAGCCATTGAGAATTCATCTGTGAATAGGTAGTACGCCTGAGCAGCATCGTCATCTGCGTCAGTGATTGCAGTACCTCCTGTTAGTCCAGTATCTGTAAATGAAGTTACATCAACTGGTCCCATAAGAGTTTCTCCTGTTTCCGTGTTGATAACTTTAATATCTGTGAAATTAGCAGCCGTGCCATTCAAAAGTCCTTCTGTTGTATCTGCACTTTCAGATCCAAGCAATCCAACTCCGAAGTTCTTAAATGTATTGTCGCTAACAGATGTGATTGTGAAATCCATCAAATGTACATCTTTTGCGTTTACAGCAACGTCTGTCGCTGATGGACCGCTTGATGCAATTGTGATGTCTCCTCCTTCAAGAGTTGAGAATGAACATGTTGAAGAATCAGAAGCTGTACATGTTGTGCTCATGTAGTTTGTCTTTGTGACAGCCATTCCGAATCCGTATGTTCCTCCGATAGCAACTACGTCTGTATTTTCATCAACGTAGATAGACAATGTATCTGTATTTCTTCCAGGTGCCATGTCTGCTGTTACATAGAAGCTCTTTGTGCCTCCTTTTTCAATTTCGTAAGGAGTTGCGAAAACGAATTGTGCAAGATCTTTGCTGTTTACACCATCAACTTCAGCAATAGGATCAGTTGTTCCTGAAACATAAAGTTTTAGGTTTGTTACATCTGCTGCTGAGATTGTTCCAGCCACATATAGTCCAAGTTGTTCAAGTTTTGCAGCTTCTGTAGTAGCTGTCAATTTGAATTTAGCTATTTCAGCACCTACTTGTCCAACCTTTGGATTTGTAGTAGATCCGTTCTTAGCGATTGTTATCGTTCCAACGTCTGTAGTTGAAAGTCCGATTGTTTCGCTAACAACTGGGAAGTCTCCTGCTACAGCGTCTGCTGTTGATTTTACTGAAGCATCAGATACAAGTTCGAACTGAACTTCTCCCGTTGTAGTTCCAGTATCCCCAACGTCGATTTTCATCACAACGGTTGTTGTTGATCCAGCTGCAACTTTTAGACCAACATTTGAGAATTCAATGTTGTTTGTTGAGCTGTTCAAGCTTTTTCCTGCTGTAAGTCTATTGTTTCCATCATATAGGTAAGCTTGGAATGCAGAAGGAAGAGTTCCTACTCCTTTCTTATGAACAGTGAATCCGTTGAAAGTAACATCATTGCTTCCTGCTGTAAGATCTACCGCCAATACTGCAGCTGCAGTAGCGTTTGATGGAAGAGTTACGGCTGCTGGTGTTGCTGCTGATAGAGAAACACCTAAGTCTCCACCAGTTACTTCTGTACCAGGCTCTACTACTACTGGAGCCACTGGAGAAAGTGCAAGAGAAACGATTTTAGCAACCTGTTCTCTCTTTACTGGGTCCATTGGTCCAAATTTTCCATTGCCGTATCCAGAAACAATTCCGTATGAAACTAGAGTTTCAACGTATGAATAAGACCAATCTGTAGATTTAACATCTGTGAAAGATGCTGCAGCCGGTGTTGCTTCCGGTAAATCGAAAGCTTTAACAACGATTTTAGCAGCCTGTTCACGTGTTAGAGAATCGTTTGGACCGAACTTTCCGTTCGCGTATCCTCCGATTACTCCATTTGCTACAGCTGTTTTAACGTAAGGAGCGAACCAATCTCCGTCCTTAACGTCTGGGAATGTAATTGCTGTTGTACCTTGTAGTCCAGCAGCTACTACTACTGATTTTACGAATTCAGCTCTTGACATATTGTCGGCTGGGCGGAATTTGCCTTCACCTGTGAATACACCAAGTTCAACTAGGTTGTCTACGTAAGACTTTGCCCAGCTGTCTGTTGGGACGTCTGTGTATCCTGCAGCTGAAACAGCCGTAGACACAACAAGCGTAGATAGAATTGCGACTGTAGAAAGAGTCGCAAGTATCTTGCGGAAGTTAGCCATATTGTATATGGGTTAAAAATAAATATTTTTATGGACATGCCGTGGATAAGACGGATGTCCTTTTTGAGAAACAGATATGAAGAAACAGATAAAAGGTTTTTGTTTATAAAGCCCTGCTATTCTGACGCACCCTCTTTATTGGACGTCAGACCTCACAAGACAGTTTAGTTGCCTGTTGTTTTTTTCATCTAATAGTTAATCGTCGTGGGCGCATAATTATGATTAATCGTGCGGCCAAACTCTAAGTTCCCCTAATTATCAAAGATCAATTTTTCTCTCAATTCAACAATAACGGGCGAGCGAGCCTTATCACGAATGAATTTACCAAACCGACTAGTCAGCGTCAATTATTTTGGTTAGTCATTACGTGCACGGATCGAGCCCTTTTCATGTGATTTTTTGAGATTCCGTGTCTAGGTGGTTCAGGATTTTCATGAATTGCAAGCCGTATCTGAGTTCCCCGATGTTCGCCATATATAACTGTGGAGTGTGGTTTTTTGTTTCGCAGAAAGTAGTGACAAAAAATAGGGATGTGGTGGAACTCGGTTTTTTGGCTTATTTGGTTGACTATTCGTGATTTGTTTTGTGATTATTTTGGGGTGTTTGCTGATTGTGTGTAGGCGAATTTGGTTTTGTGGTGGTTTTTGCGCTTGTTTGTGCGGGTTTTATTGTGGTGATTGCTGTCGTGGTTTTGTGAGGAATTTGACTTTGTGGGGTGAATTGTGTTGTGGAAAAATGGGGCTTTGTGTATTTACAAAATGGGTGGGGGTGGGATGGGTAAACGCTATTCGATTTCAGTATTTCATGAAAATTTTAAGATTTTTTAACAATTTTTTAATGTCGACATGCTAAAACAGGATCAAATTGATTCATTTATTAATAAAAATCACTATGCTCCCACCTGAAGATTTCATAGACAAAATAAAAAATTTAAAACAGAAGTTTGGAAAAATATTTGTTTTCGTTGATTATGGAAATGTAGTGAAATGGTTTAAAGATGACGTATGGGACACAAATGGAGGAAAACTGCAGGCATTTGAAAGACTTATTATAGATATCGAAAAACTGGCAGTATTTCTGAATTTATTTGGAGGGGGAAAATTCTTTTATTATGGGTTAGATCACAATAAAATAGGCTCAATAATGACAATAAAGAAAGCATGGAAGCATAAATTCAACGTTGTAAGTAAAAACATCCAGTGGATAAAAATAAGTCAATCCGGACAAAAAATTCCAAAATGTAATTTCGATGTGGAAATCACTATAGACATAGTCCATGAAAAGGATAGATATGATGCAATTTGCCTGCTATCCAACGATAATGACTTCTCTCCATTGTTGAAATACGTTAAAGACCACGGTAAAAAAGTAATTTTAATTTCTGGGAAAAATACCAGAATGTCCCTCAAAGAAAGATCAGATTACTTTATTAATGCGCAAAGCATAAAAAATTTAATTTGCGCTATAAAATAAATTCAAAAAAGGACTTCACCGTAGCGAAGTCCGGACAACACCCGATTTCTCGGGCAATGTGATCCAAAAGGTCACAGCAACCGAAGTTGCAACAAAAAGATAATAAAACCGTTTTGAAAAGTCAAATTTTCTACACAAAAATCTTTTTATAAATATTTTATAAGAGAAAACCACCCTCGTGGATGGTTTTCTGCGGCAACGTTTGCGTTAGCGATTTTTTATAGTTTTTTTACTGTTCGTCTTCGTGAATATACCGCTATGACTGCGGCTAAAATGTATGCAGCTAATGCATTCGCGCCTCTTGGTGATTTTGTTGGACCGGCAGAACATCCGTCTTTTGCAACGGGTGGATTTGAACCGACATCCGGTTTTTGTGATGAATCCGGCTGCTGTAGCCCGTCTGGGCCTTGTGGAGAATCGGAATTTTGGCTTCCGTCAGGGCTTCCTGATGCATCTTGGCCTACTGAAATATCAGACTGTGAGGCGTCCGGTTGTGGCAACGATGTGTCGTTCGCGACTTCTGCTGCGATTTCTGCGGCTATATCGGCTGGTGAAACTTCGGATTTTGCATCTGGAGGCGGCAATTCGCCGTCAGCGACGTCTGCCGCATCAACTGGTGGAGGAATTATATCATCTGCTGGCGGTAATTCTGGTCCAACGGCAGTGTCTGATTGTGTCTGTGCATCGGGTGGAGGCAATTCGCCGTCCATGGCATCTGTCTGTGGAAGTTCTGCTGATCCGTCGTCTGGTAGTGAGTCAGGCGTCGGCAATTCTGGTCCTACTAAAGTGTCATCTGCAACGTCTGCCGCATCTGCTGGTGGAGGAATTATGTCATCTGCCGGCGGTAATTCTGGTCCTACTAAAGTGTCATCTGCAACGTCTGCCGCATCTGCTGGTGGAGGAATTATGTCATCTGCCGGCGGTAATTCTGTTGTTCCGGCGTCTACTGGTGGTGGTAATTCTGGTCCGACTAAAGTGTCATCTGCAACGTCTGCCGCATCAACTGGCGGAGGAATTATGTCATCTGTAACTGTTGAGTCATCAGCTATTTCTGTAGCACCTCCATCAACTTCCGTAGAACCACCATCTGGATTTGGGTCTGGATTTGGGTTTACTGGTTTTACATATTCTGAATATAGGACACTTGTTGGATACCCGTCGTTCGATTTTGTTACTGTGACTATAACTCTTTCATCGTCTTCCGCAATCGCCACATCGCCTGTATTCGCCCAGATTCCCTGATTTAGCTTGAGCACTGGAGTGCTACTTGTCGCCACACCTTCTGCTGTTGATGCAGAGTATGCTCTCTCCACCGTTTGGCCTCCAGACTGAACAAACCTTCCTCCAATCCACATTCCATTGTGGTATGCGGGAGCATCGCCAACATAATTTTTTGAACCAGCTGGAATAAGGTCTTCAACTACTCCCGTAACAAGATTTTTTCGTTGCATTGATAGAGACGCTCCGTACAAATATGGCACCCCATCTATTTCTACTACCTTAATATCTCCTGTATCTGACATGCCCTGAGCAACTTCTTTAAAATTTGAAAGTTCCACTTCTCCTTGAGCATTCAGTACCATGTCTGATTCTGCGACTGAAAATTTAGAGTACCCCATTGATATGTATAATTTATCTTTATGCATTGACACTCCTCTGACAAATGAATCTTTGTCTGTAAAAAGACCTTCCATTCCTTTGGCTTCTGTGAAAGTTCCCGAATCCACTAATCCTTTCAAATTCTTATCCAACTTGTAGAATAAATGCCACTCTGATCCTGCAGGGTTCATTGCTCTAGTAATAAACATCACTTCTTTTCCTCCTATCTTTCCATCTCCAATTTCTGCATTTGAATCCCAAAGTTGCGCACCGGCTACCGCTTTTGGGGTGGTTAAAGCTTTCATTTCATCAACCGTAAGTGCGGCCTCCATCGTTCCATATCGTTGTCCTGCTTTTTCTGAACCGACGGCCACAGATCCGTTTTCTGTAGTACATCCTTCCAAACTTGCTGCACCTCCTAAAATTCCGAGCATTGCGCCTGCCTGTATTGCTTTACTAAGTACTGGGATTCTTCCAAATTTCCCACCAAGCTCACTAAATAATCCTTTCCCCTGATCTGGTACTTGGTCTTGTATCCCTTCTCCCTGTGTTGGCATCTTTAGTCCACTCATATTCTTGCCGGTTATTTGATAAGCTTATTATCGTACTACTTTTTCGTAAATTGTCAAATCTTTATTAATTTTGTATAGCGAAGTCGACTAACGGCCTTCTTTCGGCCTTTTCCAGCTTTTGGGTATAGACTACATTGTTTATTATTACCTGAATTTCACTCTCGATTTTGGCTTGCCCTACAGGAATATCTGACAAAAATTGGTATTCCAAATACGGTACAAATTGGCCTTGTACTGCGCCTATCAATTTTCCGCTAAGGAACATGCTAAAAACAGGTTTGGTCATGGATTTTAGTTTTTCGAGGATTAGTATTCCTTTTGTGTCGTACGTGGTTGTATCTTTTGCCCTTGGTTTTTTGTCGGTCAAATCTGTCGTAGTATTTATTATGTTGTGCTTGGAGACTGAATCGTTTATAGAACCCTCTTTAATTGCTGACTGTCCAGGAGCTAACTTTCCTTTTGCATCCACCTCCTTAAACTGTATCATTCCGCATTCGTCTGCGCCACAAAGGCCTGTGATTTGCCATGAGGCGATCATGTCGTCTGTGGTCGTGTCCAAAACATACCTCTCAGAATCTGAGCAGTAGTATGGGCTTTTTGGCGCAGTGGATGTGCCTTCGCAATCCCTTGTTCCAAGTGGCAAATTTGTTCCTGTTGGTAGATTTCCGTTTGCATCTTTGTTTACACAAGGCAAACATGGCGTCCTTATGCGCAAAATGAAGTTTTTACTTCCATCCCCAAATGGCTTTGATATATTTGACATATTTGTTCCGTTTGTTGTCGAGTTTTGCAATCCAGAAATCGTTGTCGTAGGAAATGTTGAGGTGTCAGAATACAAAGGAATGGCTACCCTATCAGTCAAACTGCTTCCATAAGTTAATTTGTTCCAATTACATGGATCGTCTATATCACTGACATATTTTGTCGTGTCTTTTGCTATAGATTCTTTATATGCTTGGCATAGCGTGTCGTTTCCGGCATCTCCGGTCGCCGGCGCTGGGACTCCATAGCAAGTACTTGCCATTGTGTTTGACCCTACACATGGAGCATATTTTGAATTTGCATCGTCTGAATTAAGTTTTCCTTTTACGTTGATTATTATCGTCATGTCGTTTCCTTTTGCTGCTTGTCTTAGTGCAACTTCTTGAAAATATCCTGAGCAGATAGGATCCTGGAGTGATGGATTCAATACCCCTTTAACGTACTTGCATGTCTTAGTATCAAGCGAAAATCCGGCATCGTGTTTGTCTACAATATAACTCACAAAATCACCGATTGATTGGGCGGTCGATTTTGCCTGAAATAAGTCATTACTTCTTTTTATGTCCTGAATCGTACTGATCATCTGTTTCTGCACCATGATGCTGTAATACATCGTCAATGCAACGATACTCAGACCGATTATTATGATAAAACCTTTTCTGTTTTTGAGGATTTTCATGTTTGTTAATCCTTATGCTTCCTAAAAAAATGTTAACATATCTTTAAGAAATGTGGAATTTGAAATTCTTAAGTGAGTGACGTAGCGCTTATATTTGCTGCGAAATTTGGACAATGTATTTTGTTAAGTTTTCCCCAATTCTGTGATAATATGCCAATGTAGTTATTAGCATAGTTTTATGAAACGAATTCTTATAATTGGAAATTCGCCATTGCCGGAGGAAAATACGAAGTCGAGGCCGGCGGCGGGACTAAGGACTTGGCAGTTTTTGAAACCGCTGACGCGAGAAGGTGGAATTGTTTCTGCCGGAGCGGACAGGGCTTTTTCGGCTGTGAAAAGACAAGAATTCATCGTCAAATTTGTTAGCGTGGCGATGCCGGAATGTTATGATGGCGAAGTTTTGTATAAAGAAACTGCACTTTCTGAGAAATATGCCGAAATTTTGATTTCGAAAGATGATCCTCACCTCCTTAAAACTCTGCAAAAAATTTGTGATGAATTTTCACCGGATGCTGTTATTGGCGTAAACACATATCCTTCATTTTTGGCTTCCTGCCTTCGTTTTTCTGCTCCGTTTTGGGCAGATCTAAATGGTTGGGTGATGGCTGAAGCGCAAGCACAAGCCTACAAAATGGATAGCGATGACTACCTCGACCATTATTACAATATGGAAAGAAGTATCGTTTCACGCGCCGATAAAATTTCTGTCGTTTCAAAACCGCAGGAATATGCCTTGTATGGCGAACTTGCGTCATTTGGAAGAATGAGCAAAGACAGTTTCGGATACAAATTCGTCGAACATATTCCAAACGGCACGGAATGGTTCGAGGGAGAGAGGGGCGAGCATGCTGACACTAATGCTGTTTCAGCGGATTTAGCTGATGTTTTTCAGCATGTCCCGAAAGATGCATTCGTTATGCTTTGGATGGGAGGATACAACACTTGGGTCGACGAAATTACGTTATTCAAAGGTGTCACCGAGGCGATGAAAAAATGTGAAAAATTGTATTTTGTTTCCACCGGTGGAGAGATTTCCGGCTTGGATAATAAGACTTTTGCAAAATTTAAAGAGTTGATCGAAAAATCAGAATTTCGAAATAGGTTCGTGTTCTTGGGATGGGTTAATACTGCGGATATTCCTTATGTTTACAGACGCACGAATCTTGGACTAAATGTCGACCGAAAATGCGCGGAAACGATTTTTGGGGCGAGAAACAGATTGAACGAAATGATGAAATTTGGGTTACCTATCGTCACGACTCTTGGCAGTGAAATTTCACGCGAATGCACTGCGTATGGAGCAGGTGTCGGCGTAAAAAGTGGCGATTATGAAGGGCTTGCGAGTGCGATTTCGACGATTTATCGTGAATGGTATAACGGCGGACGTGACAGCGCGCGATTGCGTGAATACGGCGCGCGTGGCAGAGAATATACGGAAAAATTTTGTGGATACAATGTCGTGTGCGAGCCAGTTTTGAAATGGCTCGAGAATCCAAGACCTGCACCGGACAGAGGTGGCGATGGGTTTGGCGGTGGCGGATTTGGTGGAGAGAGAGGAATTATTGCAAAATTTTTGGGAACTACCGACGGTGTTTTTGGCTTGTTCAAAAAGTTTTTGCGAACATCTCGAAGTGGAGTGCGATATCTAAAACAAAACGGACTTAAGAAATTTTCAAAAAAAACTTGGCAGAAATTTTTGGGGAAATTTTAGTAAACCTTGTTATGCCCTCCTACGTCTATGAATTTGAAAATCAACGTCTCTTCTTCTGCTTGAGAGATTTGAAATTTGCAATACACTCTTTTTTGCCCTTTTCCGTTGAGACATCAAATGAGGCCGTTACTGCGTCGTCATCTGAGACCAATCCGAATTTTAACTTATCTTCGTTATAGGCTTTTATAAATATCATGTGATCCTATATCAAGCAGTAGAATTGTCTCATTGTTCTGCGTCGTGAAAATGACGCGATAATGTTTGTCGATGCGAAATGACCAGATATTCCTACACTTCGGCTCAAGTTTTTCAGTATGCAATGATGGATGAAAAATGTTTTCCAGAAAGAGTAAAAATTGTTTCTTCGCTTTCTTTCTAATATTTTTATCAAGAGAATTTAGTGATTTTCTGAACCTTTCCGTTTCTGTAATAATCATTACAATGAATTTATAAATTCTTTAGCGGTATATCTTTTCAATTTTCCGTTTTTGACGTCTGATTGCGCTTCTTCCATTTTGTCTAAGAACTTATTGTTATAAATGTTCTCAGCTTTTAGATCATCGTAAAAATCCATATCGGCAGGGATTGGTTTTATCTCAAAAATAGGCTTTGATCTGTATACAACAATGAAACTTACCCCTCTTTCCACTTGTTCTCGAATACTTTTTGTGTTTTTCTGAAGTTCTTTAACTCCTATTAGTTTAGTCATTTTAAAAGATTATTTGAAAGTATACTTTAAGTATATCTTTAAAGCATGAAATTTTCAATGTCATTTCGCTAAAAAAAATTTGCTTTAGTTTGTTTGCTTCGCTAAACTAGGCCTACATGTTTAACATGGCGCCATCGTCTAGCGGCTAGGACGCCTCCTTCTCAAGGAGGAAACCGGGGTTCGATTCCCCGTGGCGCTACCAAAAAAGCGATTGCCGCGAAGTGGCAAGCGGTTTTTATTTCACTCCGAGAATTTCGCCAAAAATGTTGTACATAATTTTTGATGCGTTTGCGCGTGTGATTGTTGTATTTCCGAAGAAACAATTCCCTTGTCTACATGGCACACCTTGGATAAACCCTTTTGCGCTTGCTGCTGCTACGTCTCCTGCATACCATGAATCCGAACTTGTATCATTAAATGGCATTGTAGATGTATTTGCTTCGAGTGTTTTTAATTCCTCTCTTTCGGCAGGCGTGATCAATAATTTGTAGACATTCATTGCAAATTTCAAAAATTCGGCTTTGGTTATGTATGTTTCAGGTGAATATTTATCACTATTATTTAGGAATTTTTTTTCTTTCATTCCTTCTATATATCCGGCATACCATTCATCTTTCGGAACACCTATAAATGGATCTGACTCTGGAGTCGTCGGTGGTTCCGGAAGTCCCAATACACGATAGAAAACCGTAGCCACTTCCGCACGATTTATGCTTACATCTGGCGCAAATGTTCCATCTGGATTTCCTTTGAATATTCCTGCTTTTATCATTTTGTCGATGAAATATTGTTTCATTTGATCTTCAGGTACATCTGTTATCACTATTTTTTCTCCGTCCGTGTTTGTTATCGTAACGGTTTTTGGTAATGATGTTGGTTCTGTAGTTGTTGTTGTAGTTGTAGTTGATTTTTTTGATGAAGATCTTGAAACGTTTAGTGGACTTCCTCCACCTGTTGGAGTAACAACTTCTGGTTCTGGTTCTGGTTCAGGTTCAGGTTCTGGTGCCGTTCCTGCTGTCGTAAAAGAATATGTCGTTGTTGCAATTTTGTATTCTGGAGATGGGTTATTTGCTGGAGAAATGTCATTAAGGATGATGAAATATTGTGTACCTGCTATAAGTGCTGAACTTGGAGTAAGTGTAACTGCCGTATCATCTCCATTCATACTTACATTTGTAAAGATTGCATCTGATGTACTTGTAGAGGTAGAAAGTGCTGCCATGGATGGTGAAGCTACCGACGCATTGATAGGTTGATCAAAAGTTACCGTTACTGTTGTTCCTGTGGATACATCTGTTGCACCGTTTAATGGACTTACTACTGTAATTACCGGTGTTGTACATAGCGTGTAAAATGTCCATTCTACGTCGACCGCAGGAGTTATTAAATCCCAAGCCCCGTTTCCGCTTGCGTCAGTAACACTATTATCCACGTGAATTGTATATGACTGGCATACGTTTAACGCAGGGATCGTCAGTGTTGCTGTCGTTGTTGCGTAATCATAAGAAACCGATGTTCCAGCGACTTGCGCATCATCTTGGTCTAGAAGATAAATATTTGTCGAATTAATTGTTCCGACGTCCATTAGGTTATCTTCGCCAAATGGAATTGTAATAGAACCGATATTGGTTAAAACACCTGATAATCCGTTGCTGTTAATATTACTTCCTGCGATAAATACATATGGAGAAGTGACATCTGCCGGATATGCCACTGTGGTATGAAATGTCCAATATGTTGATGTTGTAGCAACATTTCTAACATTTTTTATTCCTGAACTTCCTCCGATCAATGCAACCGAATAGGTCTGGCTTGCCAACCAATTTCCACCTGTGGGAACAAAACGTATTGTTGTTCCGTTTGTTGCGTCCATGCTTAAAGTACCTGTAACTTGCGTGCCATCTGCCTTATAAACCAACAAATTGCCTGCAACTGTGGCAGGGTTTATTGGTTGGTCAAATTGCACAATAACTGCAGCACTAAGTGCCGCAGAGACCCCTCCTTCGAGATTTGCCGGAGATTTGGATGTTATTGCTGGAGCCGAGTCACTATAATCGCCTGTTGTCAAAAATTTTGATACGTAATTTGCGGCCATTGCATTTGGTGACGGTGCTGTGTCTGTTATTGCAGTTGTTAATGTGAGTGTATATTCCGTGTAATACCTTAGTGAAGAAGTTGGGGTAAAAACCATATAGTCGTATGTGTCTGCAGGAGTTTTTGCCCATGATCCAGCGACTTTTATCACTGTATTTGTCGCATCAACATAAGAAAGATATGCATTATCAGGGACACCATCTGTAGGAGAAGTGTCCGCTAAAATTGTTGATCCTGTTATATGTTCGCTGAAATTTATTCGTAGACCTAAAGTGGCGTCTTCCTCTACTTGATCGACGAATGGACTCACTGTCGTCAAAGTCAAAGGTGCTGCTAATGTATCATTTACCGTACCAGAAGTTACTGTCGGAGGGGTTATGTCCGGACCGGCAACCGTAGTGAAACTCCATGAAAAATCTGTCAGCATTGTGTCTAGTCCTCCATTTGCGGTTACTCCAAGAAGACCACCCGTAATCGTGACAGTGTATACAGTTTCCGGAAGAAGGTCGACTGATGGAGTAAATATATATACACGTGATCCTGGCACCATACCATCATCAATAGAAAGAACTCCATCTATCGGATCTCCTCCTTCTGGAACTACCTGAATTTTCCCTGTAAGTCCGGAAAACCCTTCCCCGTCAAGATTTTGATTAAAAGCAACTGCCATAAAGTCAGCTAGAATAACATTTTCATTACCACCCGGTGCCTCCTGAGTATGTATTAACACGGACAGATCTCCAGCTACAGCAAATGTTGTTTTCTCATTTGTTGTACCACTCACAATCAGAGAAAAAACTGTGGTTAGAATTGCAGAAATGATGTATGTGGCAAGATATTTTTTCCTGTGTTTGTGTACGTGGGTACAAACTGTGTGAATGTGACTTTTAAGCATGGAAACAATTATTAAAATTATCTTGCCATTATATCATTTTTTGCCTAATTTTTCAAACTATTCATGACGATTCCGACAAGATTTACTTTCAAGATCATGTCTGATATTTTTGCTACTTCGGCTCTTGTTATTGGTTTGTTTGGACCGAATGTACCATCTTCGTATCCGTCAATTATTCCGTTTAATGCTGCGTAAGTTGCATATTTTGCAAACCAATCTGTCGCGGAAACATCTTTAAATATTCCAACTTCATCAGTATGAAGAAGTATGTTTTTGCCTGAGGCAAGCAAAATAACCTTCATCGCTTCCGCTCTTGTGATTGGTTTATTTGGATTGAATGTGTTTTTCGAATATCCTTCAATGATTCCTTTGTCGTATGCGGCTTGAATGTATACGGCATACCACTCTGATGTTTTTACATCTTTGAATGAACTGACCACTGATCCCAAATCTTGCATTGGAATATTATACATTCCGACGACAATCTTTGTGAATTCGGCTCTTGTTATAGGTTTGTTTGGATTGTAGTTGTTATCTTTGTCTCCTGATACGATTTCCTTTTCATAAAGATCTTCTATGTATGTTTGTGCCCAATGTCCGGCGATGTCTTTTAGCGGTGTTTTTGATGGTTTTTCCTGTGTCGTGGTTGATTCTGTTGTAGTGTCTGTTTTTGGTGTTTCCGGAGCGACAGTTGTTTTTTTCTTTGTTATTAATGGACTTCCTCCACCTCCTCCTGAAGGAGTTGCGACCACCTCTGCCGGTGCAGTCGGAGTAGCTGCCGCAGCAGTTGATCCTGCCGAACTATTTTCGTCTGTATCTACGGCAATTATTTGGAATGAATATGCTGTGCCATTTGTAAGACCCGTGATCGTTTTTGTACATGGTGTTGTCGCACAAGCCACTTGAGTAAGTGTAGTCAAAACTCCTTCTGTTACATTTGCCTCCCAAATGTCATATCTCGACATATCTTCTTCGCTGTTTTTGTTCCAAGTCAAAACTACTTGAGTATTTCCGGCTGTAGCTGCAAGACCTGTTGGTGTTGCAGGAGGTGTAGCACCACTTGAAACTATAGGCGCAAATGTCGTGAAGTGATCTGTTTGCGATGTGAATTTTACGAAATCAACTCCCGCTGCTGCAAGTGTTTCTCCTGCATCGACTGTATTTCTTGGAATGACTGCTCCATCAGCGCTGTGATATTCCAATGTCGTTGATTGAGGAATCCATTCTGACGTTGTTTCATCCCAATATGCTGTTGTCATTCCATCTGATTCCGCAGGTGTATCTATTCCCTCTGCTACAAGCTCTGCGAGACTTCTTTGGAGTACAATTGTTACTGCGTCGTCCAAAGTGTTTATAGGGTTACCATTTGCGTCTATTGCTTTTATTTCTTGTGCGTTTCCAACCGGATTTGCCGATGGAGTAGAGAATATTTCGTTTGTTTCCTGTACTGTCATTTGTCCGGCATCTGTTTCTGAACCAAGTGCGTTTGGTGGGACAATAATCTCTGTGTTGGTATCTGTGTCATTTATTATTCCTCCATTTGCAGGCGTGACTGATTCTGTTTGTGGTTCAGATAAAGCATCTCCTCCTGTTAATGCTGTAACAGTGAAGTCTTTTCCTGTTGCACTTAATGTACTTACATCAACCACTAATGGTACAGCTCCTTCATATCCATCAGCAGACGCACTTATTGTCCAAACACCTTCTTTTAATGGAAGGGTATATGTCCCGTCTGATTCTGTTGATGTTGTTGCAACACCTCCTCCCGTAATTTCCGCATAAACCTTTGCTCCGGATATTCCCGTATCACCTACTTTCACTGAACCTGTTACAGTTCGTGTAGCCAGAGGGTATAAAGCTAAATCATTACCTGTTGAATTTCCAGCAACTACTACATCTATTGATGTTGATATATATCCCGTTTTACTCATCGTTAATGTATATGTTCCTGCAGGGGCTTTGAATAAATATTCTCCGCCCAGTCCACCTCCTGCGCCGTTCAACGACGTAACGACTGAGAATGATTTTTTAGATACAGTGTCCATGACTTTTACAGATATGCCGTCGAGGCTCTGAGGATTTCGTCCGGAAATCGTGTAAAGTGCCGGAAGCATAATACCCATGTCATCTCCATCACCATCAAAATTTACTGTATTATCTGTGCTTGGAGTTCCATTTACGTTGTTGTGTTCTCCTCCATAAAATGTTAACGCGGATGGATTTACTCCCGGAATAGATGTCTCCATGTAGTATGTCCCTGATGGAATAGATATTGTTCCTGACGAAGATCCTGCAGGAATTACCAATTCATTTCCGTTTCCATCTGTGTCTTTAAAAGTAATCAGTATGTCGTCACTAACTGTCTCCGGATCCGAGCCTGGAGTTGCTATGTCTATTGTAACCGATCTTTGAGTGTCAATTGTAATCGGAGCTACCACTTCATCTCCATCAACCGTTATTGGTTGTTGAGATACATTTCCTATTCCTGGAGCGAATGCTTTTAATGTGTATGGTGATACTGAAATTGGAAGAGATAATGTGTATGCTCCAGATGAATCTGTTTTTGTTTCATTTATTCCACCTGCTCCATATGCTGTAACTATCACTCCTTCTGCTGGTGTTGGCCCTGCATAATTTATCGTTCCTGTGATACTTCCTTGTCCGGCTGCTACTTCAAAATCCTGACTTGTAAGACTTGATGTCGTCACCGTCAAAGTTTTCGATCCGAGATATCCATAGCCTGGAGCGTCAGATTCCACTTTCCATGTTCCTGCTGTTACGTAAAGTGTGAAATTTCCTGTGCTATCCGTCTGTGCATGAATTGGTGGCATCGGACTGTCTGTTCTATGTGCCCATACTGCCGCGTTTGCTATCGCGCTTGATCCTGTGGAAACTCTTCCTTGAATAGTTATACTTGTTTTTGCAATTTTTATATTAAATGGATTTTCTCCGGATGAGCCTGTTGATGCTGTGCTCGAACCATTTACATAAAATACGAAATCATCTACAAGAATCGATGATTCTGTTGAGCTAGGCATTCCCGGCATAAATGCTCCAACTTTGTATGTACCCTCCGTAACTTTTAGGGTGAATATTCCCAATGAATCAGCCGTTGTGTGTGAACCAATTCCTCCTTTTGGATTGTATGCATAAACTTCTACGTTTGGGATTGCAGTTCCGCTTGCATCAACTGTTTTTCCTGAGATTGTTTTGTCTGCTGTTGTTAATGTAAATGAGATTGCTGGTTTTATGTCACCGCTTATGTCGGTAGTAAGAATATCAACGTTTGTTGGTTGTGTAGGCATCCAATCTATTTGAGGTGATTTGCCAGCCATAGGACCTTTTGGCATTGATGGGCCAACTCCTATCATCCAATTTCCGGCAGAAGGAAGATACATTGTTGTTGTATAGCTAATTCCTGCCGCTGCGAGGTCTGCGCGTGGCACTGTTTTTACAACAAATCCGTTTGGACCTCCTGCAAAAATGTCGATGCTATCATTGAATCCGAGATTCGTTATGGTATTAATACCATTTGGATATGAAATCGTAACCGGCTGACGTGCATTTGAGTTTATATTTTGTTCCGTTACTGTGAAATTTTTTGTCGTTGCAGCTATCACTGTCACAGGCTCTTGTGACATTTTTCCGGTATATGTCGTTAAGCCTACAGTGAAGACCGGTTCCGTTGAAATCATATATTGTCCGGATGGAAGATTCGAGAAGCTGTAATACCCAGGTTCAGGAATAACACCTCCATCTTGAGTTGTTGTCTCCATCGGTCCTGTGAATGGAGAATAGAGATATACTTTTACACCATTTAATCCTGTTGCTATCGGGTTTGCTGGCGTTCGTACGTGACCTGACAAATTTCCCGTGCCACCCGAGCTGATGTAGAAGGGCATTGATTGCATCGCTTCAAGAAGTGTTCCTGTGGTATCATATGTTTTTATTTGCACGCTATATCCTGAAGTTGAAGGATCTTTTGGTTCGTTTGAATTTACAATTCCATCGAGATCTATTTGTAGGAAATCTCTTGAGTTGCTTGCTCCATCTAATTTCACATAAACTTTGTTTGCTAAAGTGATATATCCGACGCCATCATTTGCCTGAGCATCTGCTCCGTCTGTTGGTATAGGGAATACGTTTGTTAAGTTAGTTGCAAATTTAGGAGTTCCGCTTGCAGGTCCGTTGAAATCCGATTTCATAGGACTTTGTGCATCTTGTTTTACGCCTGTGACCGTAAATCCTGTAGGAAATGTGAATTCCATCCATCCTCCCGTCGGGATTGCTGATTCGACCGGAAATCTTATGAAATATTTTGTTGTTGCTCCGGCCATTGAATTCATCGGTCCTGCAAAGATTGGCGTCATTCCCATTGTAGTCATGTTGAAATCTTTCATCTCCAAATTTGCCATTGTTGACATTCCTTGTCCTCCTTGAAAATTTCCGGCATCCATTATTTTTCCTGTCCACGTATCAAATGCAGGATTGATTACATTATTTGCCGCGTCTTTTACATCGGCAGTTGCTGTGATATAAAATCCATTACCCTCAGTTAACGTCAATCCGTCTATTCTTAAAGTATTATCAAATTGATCATAATGAAGATTTGCCGATGTAAGACTTACAGCTGTCGGATCTGTTGTGTTGTCGTAACACTTTACTCCGTCTGGAGCTACCAATTGTTCGGAACATGTTTTTAATGTCCAGTAATTTTTATTTTCCGCTTTTGAAGAATTCATCGGTTCATTAAATTGAACTCTTAGTCCATAGTTATCTGCATCTGCGAAAGCGATCTCTGGTCCGGTCGCATCTGTTAAACCTGTAGTAAATGTTTTTGTAGTTGATATGACGGCATTTCCAGTCACAGACAAAACTCCTGTGGAAATCCCGAATGAATACGTTGTGCTAGCTAAAAGAATATTTGTCGGTACAAATTCTATTGCGTTAGATTGTCCGTCATACGACACTGTTCCGAAAACAGGAGTCGATCCTATTTTTAGCGAAATATTTGATAAACTGACCGTTGATGGATCAAGCGGTTTATCGAATGCTGCTTTGATTCTCATGCTTGTTGGAACTCCGGTTATACTATTTCCGGATTTATACCTATCCAGATTTGTTCCCATGAAAGTAGATGTAATACTTGCATTAGTGACCGTACCTGTATTAAAACTTTCTTTGAATGGCCCCATATTGTCGAATCCGAACCCAAATCCCTGTAGAGGATTGTTGTCCTCATCAACCGGCATTCCTCCAATTTGTTTTCCTTTTGTATCTTTCACATTTCTAGTAACTACGACCCTATATTCACTACTTGTAGATAGGGCACCTCCACTTATTGTCATGTATGCACTTTTTGACGTTCCTGTTGTCGGAGAAACTGTTGTTGTAACTCCGGCAGGCGTTTCAGCACCACTTACCATTTTCTTCAAATATATGTTTGAATTTGTGAATGTTGTGGCGTCCATATCTCTATCAAAATCTATGGTTATCTTTGTAATATTTGTCGGAACATCCCATGATTGAGGTCTTGGGTATCCGAGCATTGCCATAGGAGGAACGTCTCCTCCAAAAGTTCCCGTGAAACCGCCGCCTATTCCTCCAGGTGCTGTGCCATTTGCTGCTGTGAATGTTCCTCCTGACAAACCTGTTGTGAATGTATATGTATATGCACTTCCGCTGTTAGTAAGGGCTGTTACACCCACAGGTAAGTCAGTTCCTCCTACTGCCAAAGTTTTGAGAATTGAAACCGTGTACGTTGATGTCTGTAGTGGGTTTGTTGGTGCAAATACAGCTCTGTAAACCGTTGTCTCTCCGAACATTTCCGGGAATGATTGCCATGTTCCCGCTACAGGTGTACCTCCGGCAGTTATAGAGATTGCGCTATCAGCCGCGTTTCTAAGAGGGAATGCAACATTTCCTCCTGACGGATTTTTGCTCATAAATATGTCAATCGGAGCATTTGTCGGAGCCCCTGATGGCGGACCATATCCCGTTATCTGAAGTGTAGTTAAATCTCCTACCGTAAGAGTACCTTCATTTGGCATTCCCTGTAATGTCATAGAAAACGGCATAGCAATAAGTGTTCCTGCCGTGGTTCCAACTACGACTGTTGATAACACTCCATCTGTTAGAGATTTTCCTGATATATATGTCGTTGTTTCATTACCAGTTAGAGTTCCTCCGACGGAATAGAAATATCCGCTTGCCAATGTTGCATTTTTGACTGTGTATGCACTTGCTGAACCAGGAGTTAAAGTTTGTTTTGTTATATTTCCTGCACCGGTTGTACATGCTGTTGGACCTACAACAGTAACCGTTGAGTCGGCACCGGCATCTACTGTTGAGACAACAGAATAAACCCCCGCACAACCCGCTAATTTGACTATGTCTCCTTCAGATAGAGTTGTTCCATCAGCTGTATTTACAGTAGATGCCGTGTTTGCAGTTACGACTGATCCAGGCTCATCCAGAGCAACCGCCGCACCATCCGCCATGCTTGTAACTTTTGCAACATTTGAATTACTGAAAACCGCCTCCGTATCAAATCCGGTTCCCGTGACTTTGAAAGTGTCTAGACCTCCTACGTCCGAGACAATGAAATATGGCGTTGGATCGAGGACAGAAGTGAATTTCACGACATCGTTTAACACTAACCCATGCGATGCAGACGACTTTAGGTAATCTGATTGCGTTCCTGAATTTAGGATAGAAATACTTAAGTCTACCATCACATCATTTAATGGATTTGTTTTCAAAGTACCACCTGCATTTACCTGACTAATCGTCAATGTTTTTTGCTCTCCAACTTCAGATGAATTCTGTGCCCCAAAACTTGCAACCAAGTGATCCGGATCACCTACTGCTGCAGTTACGGTAATGTTTGCAAAATCTTGTCCCAGATATGTTGGTGTGTCGTCATTTACGGCTGCACCATTTGCATGGACATATATGTTGTAACTTGAAGTCGCCCTTACGGTGAATGTATTTGTTATTGCATCTCCCGCTGCTGTAGTATTGAAACAAACGATATTGTTATTTGTTCCTAGGTCTATATCCAAACCACTCTGTAGTGGGTATGTAGGATTTGCACCTCCATTACTGTAATCTGTTACAGAAAGAGTCATTCCTAAAACCGCATTCACATCAGCATTTGTGCTGTGCATGAAAGTTGTAGGATCTATTATGTCTATACAAATTTTATCCTGTCCCGTAAATGACTTCGCTGTACTTGAGCCATCAAATGCTCCTATAGTGAAAGTCAAATTAGAGCCCGCCTCCACGCTTGTTGCGCCACCTGCAGCAGTCAAAACGAAGTGGTCTGTTGCCGCTATGGCCGCACTAACTGAAGGGCTTATTATAAGTGATGACAAGAATATTGCCGAAATCGACATGCATGAAAATACACGTCTGATGATAAAATTTATTTTTGACATATTTTTTGTTTATTTATTAGTATGATCTTCTTTTTATTTTGCGATATTAGTCATATTTTTTAAAGTATTTTTAGGTGACATGTTTAGTTAGTGTTTTTTAACCGAAATTATGTCGCTATTTACCTCCTAGCACTTCTCATAATAGAGTGCTAGACAAGAGTTTCCGGAAAATATATAATAAGTCGGTAAAAAAAATGCCGAGAAATGTATGGCGGCGTATAAACAAGCGTTTTATGGCAGAAAAAAATCTTTATGAAATTTTGGGAATTCCAAAAACCGCGACGGACGCGGAGATAAAATCCGCGTATCGAAAAGCGGCTCTAAAATCTCATCCGGATAAAAACAAAGGAGATAAGGATGCAGAGCAAAAATTCAAAGAAATAAATGTCGCGTACGAGGTTTTATCTGACAAGCAAAAACGTCAACAATATGATACTTTTGGCAGTGCCGGGCCAAGAGGAGGATTTGGAGGAGGTGGTGGTGGACAAGCCGGAGGATTTGATTTTAATGGAATGAATTTTGATTTTGGAGGGAATGGATCTGCCGGATTTGCTGATATATTCGAATCATTTTTTGGTGGAGGGATGTCTGGAGGTGGCAGATCAAAACGTTCAAAAAGATCAGGACCAATTCGCGGAAATGATATTGAAGCACACATCTCAATATCTTTTGATGATGCCGTTTTTGGAGCAGAGAAAGAACTCGAAATCACAAAATCCGATGTATGTAATCACTGTAGTGGAAAAGGCGCTGAGCCGGGAAGTAGCATCGTGACTTGTAAAGCGTGTAATGGCACAGGAGAAATCAGATCTGTTCGAAATACAATTCTTGGACAAATGGCTACTTCAAATATTTGCGACGAATGTAATGGTGAAGGAAAACGTCCTGAAAAATTGTGTACCGTCTGTCATGGAACAACTAGAGTTCGCGTAAAAGAACGTGTGAAAGTGAAAATTCCTGCCGGTGTTGATAATGGATCTACATTAAAATTATCTGGAAAAGGTGAGGGCGGAATAAAAAATGGACCAAGTGGAGATTTATATATTTTACTTATTGTTGAACAAAGTAAAAAATTTATAAGAGATGGTTTGGACATTCACGGAGAGAAAGAAATACATCTGATACAAGCCGTTTTGGGAGATGAAGTTTCTGTCGAAACAATTCACGGAGAAAAAACAATAAAAGTTCCTGCTGGAACAAGTGATTCAAAAGTTTTCAAAATTTCCGGAGAAGGTGTGAAAAAAGCGAGCGGACAGGCCGGAGATCACTATGTAAAAATTAAAATAAAAATTCCTGATAAAATTTCGAAGAAAGAACGTGAACTTTATATTGCGCTTGCTGCTGAGGCTGGACTTGATACGAAGAAAAGTGGAGGACTTTTTTGGTAACACTTTACTTTTTTTGTCATTAGTATAAAATTTCTTTTGTAATCACTCATTACTATGACTATCACTCTTTCTTGGGATCTTTTTGTACTCGTTTTCTTTGTTGTAATCGTTTCGTACAGCTTTATTGTTGGACGAGATAGCACACTAAAAATTATTCTTGGAACTTACGTTTCAATGATCGCTGCTGATGCCGGTGGAACTCTTTTTGCGCAGTATCTTGGCGGCAGTGAAATGTTTGTGAAGATTTTAAAATTTGCAGCGGTTGGAAATGAACAAGAAGCAATGGTTCTCGTAAAAGTTGTAATTTTCATATCATTTGTAATAGTTTTTGCCGTGAAAGGAGCTTTTGAGGTGGATACCGTCGACGATAGATCTGCGGCCGTACGTTTTGTTTTGAGCGTTGTTTATGCGATTATGAGTGCTGGACTTATCATCAGTGCTATACTCGTTTTCGTGAGTGGAATCTCTTTTATCGGACTTGGCGAACAAAAAACTACAGTCACTGCACTTTGGGATGTTTACAATGAATCTGAATTGATTAGATCTATAGTAAATAATAGCGCACTCTGGTTTTCGCTCCCTGCGCTCACGTTTTTGGTGCATAGCCTATACACAAACAAGGAGTAATCAAAAAATCTATTGCGTTTGGGGCTAAGGATAAATAAAATGGTTTCGTTGTATGGGGCGGTAGCTCAGCCGGTAGAGCAACAGCCTTTTAAGCTGATGGTCCCGGGTTCGATCCCCGGCCGCCCCACCATAGAACACTTAAGAAGACTTTAAAAAGTTTTCTTTTTTTTCGAGCACAAGATTTTAGGAAAATTTTAAGGAAATTTAATGTCGATGTGTTTTAATAGTAGTAATCGATTATTTATTCTATTTTTCTTGCACTAACAATGTTAGTGCGTTATAATGGAAGCACTTTATCAAAACATTATGACAACATTAACTATCAGGATTGAGGATGACCTTAAGACAAAGGCTTTCCTTAGGGCAGAGAAGCTCGGGATTCCTCTTACTTTGGTTGTAAAAAATGCTTTGAGAAATTTCATAGAAACTTCCAGAGTTGTGATTGGAGAACCTGAAGAAATTTCTGTGACTCCTTCTATTCAGAGAAAGATGGATAAAATCGGGAAGTTATTATCTAAGATCTAATACATCTTGAAACTAGTCGTCACTTCCTCCATAAAAAAGCTTGAGCTTGATCTCTTGGAAAATATTTTTTCCTTGGATGTTTTAAAAATGGCAGCAAGCAAGGCTTTACAAGGCCTTGGAGAAAACATTAAAAGTTCTCATAAAATTCCTTTTACCTGCTTGAAAAAGATTTATTTAACAAGCAGTGGTGGCGCCGGTAGAGCTATATTTTTACTAAAAATTGTCGAAGAAAAATCTGTCATAGTTCTGATAAAAATGAAAAATGATAAACAAATTGGAGCAAATATGACGATTAAAAATCCAAAATTTAAAAAGATATTGGAGAGGAATCTGGAAATGATTTTGTCGGATTTAGGAAATGGAAATTATGAAGAATATGTTTTATAGCTTATAAAAAAGCCCCTGATCTCTCAGAGGCCTTTTATTTTTTGTAAATCGACAACTACATTCGAAGATCTGCTAGAGTTAGATCGTCTTTTGTGAATCCATCGTAATACTTAACACTGTATTTGTCTCCATTTACAGCTGTAACAGTCGCTTTGTAGAAAGCTGAACCTGCCCATTTTGCATATACATTTGCGCCAACGATTGCTGTTTCTTTTGTAGCAGCTACGTCACGTACTACATTTGCTGTAGCTACGCATGATGGAGATGTTCCATCAGCCCATTTTACGTTTAGACCTGTGTCACAAGCCGTATCAGCTGTTCCAAGGTACCAAGAATTACCTGACCAAAGAGCCATTACAGCATCTCCAGCCTTGATTGCTTCTGGCGCTTTTGGGCTGCAACCAGCTGCAAACATCATCAAAAATGATGACACAACGAGAAGAGAAATCAGAATTTTGTTTCTCATAGGAATTAAGATTATAAAATTATTATTTTTAGTATATCATGACATCAATGAAGAAAAAACATTTAAGTTTAGGCGTTATTATTTCTTTGGTTATGGTGATGGTCTTACCATTCACTCTTTCCTTCAAAAACAGGACTACGCTTCTGTCTGCGATTAATAGTGTCATATCTTATGATGATACGAGTATGAATGTTGCGACAAAAATTCCGATTTTGATGTATCACTACGTTCGGGATGTCGATAAAAATATTGATCCGATGGGGTGGAGGCTTTCCATAAGCCCTTCTTCGTTTGACGAGCAAATGGAATATTTAAAAGAAAATGGATATACAACAATAAATTTAAAAGATATTGAAGATGGAAAAGTTCCTGAGAAAGCCATAATTTTAACTTTTGATGACGGACTTGAAGATTTTTTCACGAATGCTTTACCTGTTTTACAGAAGTATGGATTTACGGCTTCTAATGCGGTTATTACGGGAATGATTGGAAATAAAGAACACATGACAATGGATCAATTGAGGGCTTGTAACTCTGCCGGAATTGAATTAATTTCTCACTCGAAAAGTCATTTTTCGATGAGTGGTCTTGGCAAGGATGTACTTGACGTTGAGGTTGGTGAAGCAAAAGATTTTTTGAAAAATAAATTTGGAGTAGAACCTGTAAGTTTTGTTTTTCCTTCTGGAAAATACAATAAACTTGTACTGAAAATGCTAAAAGAAAATGGATATAAAATCGCACTGACAACGAATGAAGGCGAGGCAGATTTGAGTAACGATAACATGTTGATTTTGCCTAGAGTAAGGGTAGATAATCGTTACGGCATTTCCGGATTCAAAAAAGCATTGGAGGAAATTGCTGCAAAAAAATAATTTATATATGTGCCGTTTATATACTGGCCGATAATTTTTTATTTTTCGCAAATAGTTTTTTGTGATTTTAGATTTTTTTAATCTTTTTTTAACGAAAATTTAATGTCGACCTGATAACGTGCGATTGTTCTTTTCGCGAAAAGAGTTTAAAAAAATATTTAACCAAAATCCTATGGAAAGTTTAAAAAAATTCCTCACTTTAACAGCGCTTGTTTGCCTGGCGTCATCAATTCTTATTGTAAAAGGCATTACAAGTTTTGCTGCAAGTCTAGGAGACGTAGTAATAAACGAAGTCGCGTGGGCTGGAACAAGCGATGATTCGAATGACGAGTGGATTGAACTATACAATCCTACTTCTCAAGAAGTTGATTTGAGTGGTTGGTTTATTGAAGATGATGTCACTACAAAATATACAATCGCTTCGGGAAAAATCGCAGCGCATGGATATTTCTTGATTGAAGATAAAGAAGATGCTGTGAAAAATCTTACGGCAAATGCTGTAATCGGTCTTTCTCTTGCGAATGCCGGTGATTCGCTTGTGCTAAAAGATTCTGCCGGAGTGACAATAGATAGTGCAAATATTAGTGGAGGCGCATGGTATGCCGGAAATGCCACTGATAAGGCAACAATGGAACGAATTGATCCTTTAGTAAAAGTGGATAGTGCCGCAAACTGGGCTACTGCTGTATCTTCAAACGGAGCGACCGGAATAAATGGTGGAAGTATTTTGGGAACTCCAGGTGGAGCAAATAGCGCTTATGCAGGCCATGGACCTGAAGTTACACTTTCTTCTGCAACAGCGAATGTTGGAGAAAATGTTACTGTTTCTATTGATGCAAAAGATACTGTAGATTTGTATGGATATGGATTTGAGGTAAATTATGATCCAACCGTTTTATCTTATGTTTCTGCGACGGAATCATCTTTCTTGAAATCCGACGGAAAGGAAACTTCTTTCAGTGTGGCTCTTCAAAATGGCACAGAAGGAACTGTGATAATTGGAGATGCAAGACTTGTGAATCCACCAACTGGAGTTGATGGAAGTGGAAAACTTTTAGATCTTGTTTTTAAAGTCAACAATACAACTCTAAAAACTACCGATATTTCTTTTGGCGCGAGCAGTTTTTTGGCTGACACAACAGGAGATATGACAACCAAGTTAACAGGGTCAACTATAAGTATCGGAAGTAGTGTTTCTTTAAATATTACAAATTTAAAAATTGCTGCCGGACAGGAGAGATACAGTTTAGGGCTTACTTGGGACGCAATATCTGGTGCGACTTATATCGTGAAGAAAAAAGGAGTAAACGGTGTATATGATATTCTCAAGGAAGGAAGCGATAATTTCCATGTTGATAATACAAAAATAGTTGTTGGCGTTGAATACTCGTATCAGGTTTTTGCTGTAAAAGATGGCATTACCGGCCAAGCATTTAGTATTTCCGGAACTGAAACTCGTGGACTTAAAGGTGACAGTGATAGAAGCGATCGAGTAGACGGAAAAGATATTGAAAAACTCGCGAGGTCTTTTGGCAGCGAATCTGCTGATGAAGAATACGATGCTTTGAAAGATTTTAATTATGATGGAATTATTGATGGTGCTGATTTGATTGTGATAGGTGCGAATTTCGGGCTTAAGTACTAGATAAATCAATGGAGGGGATTTTCATGAAGTCCCCTCCTCTGGTAAAATTTTATAATTTTATTTAAAGAAAAAATGAAAAAACTTGGAATGCTTTGTGTCTTTGCTTTTATTTTTGCAATTTTTTATGGGATGGGAAGAGAAGCCGACTTCGTCGGCGTGGCAGATGTGATTGATGATACTTTGGTTGAAGTTGGTGGAGAAGAATTCCTCATCAATAATAATTCGACTGATTCTTTGGGAGATAATTTGGTCAATAATTCTAAAAAATCCGACATAAAAAATGGCAGGATTTTTATTGAGAAAAATTTCGCAGATAATTTACTGAAAATTTCCGTGTATGCGGAAGATGTTTTTTCGCCTGTAATAGGCGTTTCTTTCCATTTGAAATATGAACCGAAGAAAGTTTCTTTTGTGAAATACGAGGCTGGTGATTTTCTGGAAAGTGGTGGAAAACCTTTTTATCTTGTTAAAAATTCCCCTGAAAAACATAAAATTTATTTTGGAGAAACTTTGAAAAAAGGAGATTCATTCCCCACTCAAGGAGGAAAAATTGTAGATTTTTATTTTAAAATTTCTGATGCTGTAGCAGTCGATAAATCGAATAATCAAATGCCTGGCAATGTAGAGAATTCATCGGATACAAGCTATAATAATTCATCAGAGAATTCATCGCTTGATCCTACAATTCTTTTTTCTTTTTCAAATGGAAATGTTTCCACAATGGACAATGGCGCTTCCAAAATGAAAGACATAAAATTTGAAAATTCAGAGATAAATCTATTTGAGAAAGATGGCATATCTGAGGGCATTGCCAGCGTTTTTGAAAATTTTGATTTCCTAAATAATAAAATTTTTCTTGGAGTTCTGATTGGTGTCGGTATATTTGGAGTAGTGACTTTAGCTCTTTTTCTCGCCTTTAAATATGGAAAGAAAAGAGCGTAGTGTTATGTCAATTTCAAATAAAATAATATATTTTGTGTTTGGGGTTAAATCCATTATATTTTGTGTAGTCAAAAAAATGATTACTCAACCTACCTATGGAAAAAGAATTTATTAGCATACAAGAAGCGGCAGACCTATCGCTTAAATCTATTCAAACTATCAGACGTGCAATTAAGTCTAAAAGACTAAGAATCAAGAGACAAAAAACGCCTCAAGGTTTTAATTACATGATCGAAAGAAATTCATTCTGTGAATTCTATGGAATCAAAATGGCGGCAGAAGAAAGCGCTAAAACAGAGACTCCTTCAAGCGAAATCAGCGGAAACACAAACAAGAAAGTTAAATCATTTATAAAATTTGCAGATACAGAAGAAAGCGAAGACAAAGTTTATATTTCTGCAAATGATTTCAAGAATTTTTCTCAGACAATGGAAAGACTTTTAAACCAACATTCTGAGGAAAGACAAAATTTCCTAAGACTTATCACTTCTTTTCAGGAAAAAATTGTTGTTCTTGAGAATCAATTAAATTTGCTAAGTGCCCCAAAGAAGAGCTGGTTCCAAATTTGGAAGTAATCTTTTCAAATCCGACACCACAAAAGTGTACATGTCCGCAACCGATATTTGTTGAATTTTTTGCTGGCGAGAATAGAATTGCGCCACAAATATATTAACAAATCTACTTATGTCTCTTTTTGAAAACACCCTTGCGCAGATCAAGAGGGCTTCTGATATCATGAGCCTTGATAAGGATATTGCGACAATTTTGTCGAATCCTATGAGAAAAGTCGAGGTTAATATCCCTGTCAGAATGGACGATGGTACTCTTCGAATGTTCACAGGTTTCAGAGTCCAACACAATAACGCATGCGGACCTTTCAAAGGAGGAATCAGATACCACCAACAAGTTGATTTCGGTGAAGTTATGGCCCTTTCAGCTTGGATGACTATCAAATGTTCAGTAGTTGGAATTCCACTTGGAGGAGGAAAAGGTGGAATTATTGTTAATCCAAAAGAACTTTCAAAAGGAGAACTTGAGAGACTTACAAGAGGTTACATCAGACTTATTGCTCCTGTTATCGGACCTAAGACTGACGTTCCAGCTCCAGATGTAAACACAACTCCAGAAATTATGTCATGGATTGCTGATGAATATTCAAAATTTGTCGGACATGATGCAAAGGGTGTTGTTACGGGAAAACCTTTGGAAAATGGCGGAAGCAAGGGAAGAGATAAAGCTACAGCTATGGGAGGAACTTATATCTTAAATGAATATGCTAAAGAAAATGGACTAAATCCAGCTGATGTAAAAATCATTGTTCAAGGATTTGGAAATGCAGGAAGCATCATGATTGAGCTTCTTACTGCTGCAGGATACAAACTTGTTGGAACTTCAGATTCACAAGGTGGAGTTTACTCCGCTGACGGACTTGATTTTGCTGCATTAACAGCATGCAAAGCCGAAAAAGGAACTGTTCATGCGTTTGAAGGAGGAAGCGCAAAAGCTATTACAAATGAAGAATTACTAGTACAGGATTGCGATATTTTGATTCTTGCCGCTCTTGAAAACCAATTGACCGGTGGAAATGCAGACCAGGTAAAAGCTAAACTTGTTCTTGAGCTTGCAAATGGCCCAACAATGCCAGAGGCTGACGAAATCTTGTCTAAGAGAAACATCCCTGTTATCCCTGATATTCTTGCAAATGCTGGAGGAGTTACTGTCAGCTGGTTTGAAATGTTGCAAAATGCGGATGATAAATATTGGGAGACAGATGAGGTTAATGCAAAACTTAAGGACATAATGGTAAAAGCTTGGAATGATGTAAAAGATAACAAAGCTAAGTATAATTGCACATTTAGAGAAGCTGCTTTCATCACTGCGATTGCGCGCACAGAGGCTGCCATCAAGGCAAACTGGAAAATTTAATCTAAAAAAATTATGATACCAAGCTCTTCTATTGCGAAAGCTGATCGGGCTAATCGTGCAGTTTCTCAAACAAAATATATATATTCTTTTGATGAGGGAGATAAGAGTATGCGCGATTTGCTCGGAGGTAAGGGCGCAAACCTTGCCGAGATGACTAATATTGGAATTCCTGTTCCATTTGGTTTCACAATCACAACAGAGGTTTGTGACTACTTTGTTTCGAAAGAAACTTATCCTGAAGAATTCGCTGAACAACTTGAAGAGAAATTGAATCTTCTAGAGGTAAAAACCGGGAAGAAGCTTGGTCATCCTAAAAATCCTTTGCTCGTTTCTGTAAGAAGTGGGGCAGCAGTTTCAATGCCTGGAATGATGGATACAATCCTAAATCTTGGGCTTAATGATGAGACTGTTGAGGGAGTTATCGCAAATACAAAGAATGAAAGATTTGCATATGATTGTTATAGAAGATTTGTTCAAATGTTTGGAAATGTAGTTTTGGGTGTTTCTCATGACCTTTTTGAAGGAGCTATTGAGAAAATAAAAGAAGAAAAAAATGTGAAACAAGATACCGATTTGGACGCTTCAGATTTGAAAAAATTGGTTTATGAATTCAAAGAAATAATCAGTAAAAATGCAGAAAATGAATTCCCGGAAAACCCACTTGCACAGCTAAAACTAGCCATCGAGGCGGTTTTCAATTCTTGGGATAATGATCGCGCAAAAACTTATAGAAAAATAAATAATATTTTTGGACTCAAAGGAACTGCCGTAAATGTTCAATCGATGGTTTTCGGAAATATGGGAGACGATAGCGGTACAGGAGTCGCGTTTACTAGAAATCCTTCGACTGGAGCAAAAGAATTTTATGGTGAATTTTTGATGAATGCTCAGGGAGAAGATGTGGTTGCGGGAATCAGAACTCCAAGCAAAATTGATGACCTTAAAGAAATAAATGAGAAGGCTTATGAACAGCTTATAGACGTCAAAAACACTTTGGAGAAACATTACAAAGATATGCAGGATATTGAGTTTACCATCGAACGTGGAAATTTATTTTTGTTGCAAACAAGAAACGGAAAGAGAACGGCTCATGCTGCAATCAAAGTCGCTGTCGATTTAGTTGAGGAAAAACTTCTTACGAAGGAGGAAGCTCTTCTGAAAATAGATCCAGCTTCACTAAGCCAATTACTTCATCCTCAAATCAAAAAATCTGCGCAAAAAAATGTCATTGCAAAAGGATTGCCTGCTTCTCCGGGAGCAGCTTGTGGAAAGGTAGTTTTCAATGCTGATGATGCTTTTGAATGGGCAAACGAAAGAGATGAAAAAGTTATTCTTGTCCGAAAAGAAACAAGTCCTGAAGATATTCACGGAATGCATGCGGCTCAAGGAATTTTGACTTCACGTGGAGGAATGACAAGCCATGCGGCTGTTGTTGCCAGAGGAATGGGAAAGTGTTGTGTCGCGGGATGCGCAGATGTATCTGTAAATGCGTCTGCGAAGAAAATAATCGTTGGAGATATTGTGATAAATGAAGGTGACGTGATCACTCTTGATGGAAGTACCGGAGAAGTGATTTTGGGTAGTGTAGAACTTGAAGAGCCAAAAATGTCAGGAGATTTCAAAACGATTATGCAGTGGGCTGATAAAGTTAGGATTATGAAGGTTCGTACCAATGCAGATACTCCAAAAGATTGCCAGGTTGCCATAGATTTTGGAGCTGAAGGAATCGGACTTTGCCGCACAGAACACATGTTTTTCGATGAAGAGAGAATTCCAATGGTACGAAAAATGATTCTTTCAAAAGATGATGAAATGCGTGCAAAACAACTGAAACGCCTTAAGGAATTTCAAAAAGATGATTTCGTTGAAATCTTCAAAGTGATGGAAGGAAAGCCAATGACAATACGTTTACTTGATCCACCACTTCATGAATTTTTGCCGGAAAAAGATGAGGATATTCGAAAATTGGCTGAGGATTTGGAAACGACTTTTGAAGATTTGAAAATGACAATTGCAAATCTACATGAGATAAATCCTATGTTGGGACATCGTGGATGTAGACTTGGAATAACTTTCCCTGACATCTATAAAATGCAAGCACAAGCCATTTCGGAGGCGGCGATTGAAGTTTCTGCTGGTGGAATTGAGGTAAATGTTGAGTTCGAACTTCCACTTATCGGATTTAATACAGAGCTTAAGAATTTGAAAAAATTGGTTGAGGAAACGGTTTTGTCTTATGGAGATAAAGTGAATTTCAATTACAAAATCGGAACAATGATCGAGGTTCCACGCGCTTGTTTGACAGCTGATGAATTGGCGAAGGAAGCGGACTTTTTCTCTTTCGGAACAAATGATCTTACTCAAATGACACTTGGATTTTCGCGCGATGATTCAGGCAAATTTTTGACTCAATATCTCGAAAAAGGAATTTTCGAAAGAGACCCAACGGAAACAATTGATCAATCAGGAGTTGGCCAACTGATGCGACTTTGTGTAGAACTCGGTAGAAAAGAAAAATCAGATCTTGAAATTGGAATTTGTGGAGAGCATGGAGGTGAGCCAAAATCCGTCGAGTTCTGTCATAAAATCGGACTTAATTACGTAAGTTGCAGTCCTTATAGAGTTCCTGTCGCAAGGCTTGCTGCTGCGCAGGCGGTGTTGAGAGGGTAATTTACTCCCCCCACCTTAGTTTGTCGCGAAGTTGTTTGTAGTAGCGGTTTCTTGTGCGTGCTAAGTGTAGATATCTGCGACTTCTTCGGCATGTTATTTTGTCGCCGTATTCGAGTTTTATCATTTCCTGTCCGTCTAATGTAAGACCGATTGTGGCTCCTTCATCACGTCTATGAGTTTCCACTATTAGTGTAAGTTGGCGAGAATCCGGCACGATAATCGGACGCATTGACAATGATCTTGGACAGATCGGTGTGATTGTTATTCCCTGAATGCTCGGATGAACGATCGGTCCGCCTGCAGAAAGTGAATGCGCTGTCGATCCTGTTGGCGTCGAAACGATTACTCCATCTGCGGAAAAACTTACAAGTTTTCTGCTATTAATTTCCAGCTCAAGTCTTATAAGTCTGGCAAATGCTCCTTGGTTTATTACCGCATCATTTAGAGCTAAAAACGTTTCTATTTTTTTATTATTTCTGTAAACGGTAACCCTTAACAGTGCGCGTTTGTCGATAGTGTATTGTCCTGCGAAAATCTTGTCTAAAGTTTCGTATAAATTGTCAGGCGATGCTTCGCTCAAAAATCCTACCGTACCAAGGTTTACACCTAAAACGAGGGTTTTCTTCCTCTGAGTATTTCGCGCTGTTTTAAGAAGCGTTCCGTCGCCTCCAAGGGCTATCACGAGGTCTGTCTTATTCAAAAGTTCTTCTTTCGAATATCCTCCTTTTGCGCCTTTTATATATTTGAAAGAATTGTTGTCAAAATAGAGATCTTTGTGTTTTTTCTGCAAATATTCCGCCAACTCAACTATCAATTTTTTATAGTGTGCGTTGTCGCGTTTTGTCACGATTCCTATTTTGTGAAGCTGTTTGTTCAGCTTTGGTTCTAGCATATAAAAGTGCTATGTACTTGCATATTATATCACTTTTTTGGGATTTCGTGAATCATTT
>Ga0172368_10000502_pt1 | contig 55528 bp, 39 predicted proteins | sample Lak11m_FD_114540 | JGI IMG/M metagenome (GOLD analysis project Ga0172368, IMG submission 114540) | Freshwater microbial communities from Kabuno Bay, South-Kivu, Congo - kab_022012_11m | ecosystem: Environmental > Aquatic > Freshwater > Lake | place: Democratic Republic of the Congo: South-Kivu... | reverse complement strand
TTCATGTAACAAAGATAATCATTTTATGTGTCTGATTATCAAATATATATGAAAAGTTATTAACAATAACACATTGATTTTCAACAAAATAAAAAGGCTGTCCTTTTGAGACAGCCTCTTTTTATTATTCTACCATGCTATCTATTCTTTTACTTGAAATTTAAACCCTATCCCATGAACATTCTCAATGTTTACATTTGGATCAACTTTTAAATATTTTCTCAATTTAGTCACAAAAACATCCATACTTCTTCCTATAAAATAAGAATCAGTCCCCCAAACAGCCATTAGCGTTTCCTCTCTGGTTACAATTCTATTCTTGCGATCAATAAAAAACTTTAAAAGCTCACATTCTTTTTTGGTTAATTTTAAATTAAGATTAGATCCCTTCAAAATCATATTTGTGTAATCAAAAGTAAATAAGCCAAACTTGTAAAAAATTTCATTTTCATCCTCTCCCAGTCGCTCTTTATTGAAATATCTTTTCATAATAGCTTCTATTCTTAATACTAATTCTTCACTACTAAAAGGCTTGGTAATATAATCATCACATCCCACCTTAAAACCTCTGATTCTATCTTCCTTTAAAGATTTTGCTGTTAAAAATATTATGGGTACGTCTCTATTCAATCTTCTTATTTCTTCAGCCAGAAAAAACCCATCCATCTTTGGCAACATGACATCCAGAATACAAATATTAAATGAAAATTTTTTAAAAAACAAATATGCTTCTGAACCATCTCTGCATAATTTTATTTCATAACCTGACATTTCAAGAAGATCCTTTATTACTTCACTTAGATTGGGATCATCCTCTACTAAAAGTACTTTTACTTTTCTTTTTTTCATATACTAAATATTTGATATAAAAAATTATTCGCAAACAACAAAATTACGAATAAAAATAGTTTTAATTAAAAAATATTTTTTTTTAACAAAATAAAAACACATATAAATGCCAAATATCTGAACACTTATAATATAAAAACATCAAAAAAATATCAAATATTTATTAATGGTAATACAATTTTAAAAGTTGTGCCCTTTCCCAATTCACTTTTTATCTCAATATTGCCTTGCATCGATTTTAATACTGTTTTAATATAATATAATCCTAGTCCAAAACCCTTAATATTATGAATATTCCCTGTAGGCACCCTGTAAAACTGTTTAAAAACATCCCCAATATATTCCTTCGAAATACCTATACCATTATCACTGACAAATATGTTTAAATCATTATTATCATTACTTGTTTGCACATTAATTAATGGCTTTTGTGAATTATTATATTTTAAAGCATTATCAATCAGATTTGATATAATGTTGTAAAAGTGCTCTTTATCAACATTAATAATGAATTTCTCCGCACTCAAATTCACGTCAAAACTTCCTCCCCTCTGGTTTATAATAGTCTCAAAATTTGAAACACATTCTTTTATTATATTATGGGCATTAATTTTTTCAAAATTATACACAACATCCTTCTTCTCTATTAAAGATATTTGTAGTATTTGATTGACCTGTTTTTTTAATCGTTCATTCTCAGTAATAATAATATTTAAATATTTATCTCTCTTTTCTTTATTATTTATGACAAGATCATGCTTCAACATTTCTCCCGAGATTGACACTGTTGCAATAGGTGTTTTAAATTCATGTGTCAGATTATTTATAAAATCCGCTTTTAAAGCAGATAATTTAGAAAGTTTATTATAATATGAAATGGTTTTAAAATAACTTATTATTAATAAAACTAAGAAAAAAACTCCTGCAATTATAGAAGTAATCAATTGTTTAATTATATATAATTCTTTTTCAGGAAATATTACTGATAAATAAAAAAAATCGTCCTCTGATGCACATGTCGATACACATGATAATGATATAGCATATTTTGAATTTAACAATTCATCTTTATGCTTTTCAAAATCACCCAATACAAAAGAAGCATCTTTCTTTTTAAAAACAGCATACTCAAAAAATCTATCAATTTCTAAACTCTCAAACTCAGCATTTATGAGTGAATCTAACAAGTTTTCATCAATATGCTCTACAATATTTTGCTTTTGAAATACACAAAAATACTCACAAAATGCTTCCTGATGATTTTCATGTTTTATTTCAACCATCTGATTTACAATACTTTTTAAAGCAATATTTACTTTATAATCAAATAATTCATTTTTCAAGTTATAAGCATTAATAAACCAAATAGTCTGCAAAACTAATATCCCTGCCATCGCAAAAGAAGCCAACACTATATTAAAATAAAATTTATTCCTTTTATATTTCATTGTTATTTACCATATTACAAAATTTCTAATTCCAACAAAAAATTGTTTTTATAAAATAATTTTAAGACTTATTTCTTTAGTTTCTCTTTTAATCAACAATAATAGTTCATCTCCTTTTTTAAACTTTTTCATGGCATTCATATATGAATAAATATCTCTAACGTCATTTTCACCAATTTTTATTATAATATCTCCTTTAATAACACCACCAATCGCAGCTGGTTTATTGGCAATAATATCAGACACTCTCAGCCCGACGCCATCAAAAGCAGAGTCAGGCATTATTCCTAAAGAAACAGACGAATTTCTTTTCCCACTTGAAGATTCTGTGTTAGTCTTTGTAAAAGGTAATTTCTGATATTTGGCAGAAGAGTCTATTAAACCCGAAACATATTGAATTGTATTGTAAATACCATTAAAATTAATTTTTTCAATAACATCTCCAGACTTATGATAGTCATCGTGAAGACCGCTAAAAAAAAACAAAGCCGGTATATCTTTATTTATAAAAGATGCATGGTCTGAGCCTCCAGATATATGTGCGCTTTTACTAACTTTTAAAAATGCAAAATCTATTTTATCTATTATTGAATCCCACAAAGGAGAGGTTCCTGTTCCTAAAATATTAAGCTTTCCATCCACACTATCAATCCTTCCAACCATATCAAAATTAAGCATATAATTAATTTTCTCAATAGAATAAACGTTGCTCTTAGTGAAATAATTAGACCCTAATACTCCTTTTTCTTCCGCACCGAATGCTATAAAAAGCACATTTAATTTGGTAAAGTTTTTACATTTTAAATGCCTTGCCAGCTCAATCATAGCAGAGACACCACTGGCATTATCATCTGCTCCGTGATATATAGTTGAAGCATCATTTTCTTTTATCAATGTGTTTCCCCTTCCCAAATGATCATAATGGGCGCCTACAACAATAGTTCTTGCCGCATTATTATTGAGATATCCAATAACATTGCAGGTGTTTTTAATCTCTTTTTCAATTTTTATGGTGATATCTGCAATCGAATTATTTGAATCCATAATGGTTTTATATGCTTGCTGATCAGCATAAATCACGGGAATGCTTAATGGTTGTTCGAACCTGGTTTTGTCTAATTTAGGTCTTTCTATCTCTTTATTAGAATTAATAAAGATTACAGCCACAGCACCCTTTTCAATTGCTAACCTTACTTTAAACTCTATATCTTCTAAATCAGCAGCATTTTTTACATTCTTTAGGCTTAAAGGCAATCCCATCTCAATTGCAAAAATTTTCCCTTTAAGCACTTTATTCTCCGAGTCATTCAAATAAAATTCATAATCATCATACAAATTTTCTGTAGATTTAACACCATAACCAACCCTAATTATCTCACCGCTTACTGTAGCATTTGCTGACATATTCAAAGGATAAAAATCTTCCATTAATTTATAAGATTTCTTATTGATGTTCAAAATATTCTCATCAGCAACCTTAATCCCATCAATTATTTCAAATGTCTGAAGGTAGTCACTGTTTTCAAGAATATTTGTCAATCCAATATCTTCAAATTTATTTTTAATAAAGACTGCCGCTTTATTTGCCTCTTCAGAACCAGCTTCTCTTCCGGCAAGTGAATCATTAGAAAGCACATTTATTATTTGGTATAATCTCCATTTTACAGAGTCTGCTTCTAGATTGCATTCCTTTTTTTGTGATATAGAGATAAAAGGAAGAAAAACAAGTAATAATATTATATTTTTTTTCATGGCTTTTTAGTCAATTTTCAAAAAGATGAATCCTAAAATTTTATGTAAAGTTATAATTAAAATTTTAATATACTTTACAAGAATCAACCTTCATTAATAATTACAATTACTTTTAAACAAAAAAGGCTGTTCAGAAAATTTTTCCGAACAGCCTTTCAAATTCTTAAAGAATTTAAAATTTTACACCTAAGGTTAACATAATTGTGCTTGTCACAAAGTTATTTGATACAGGTTTAACCAATAAAGGATTATAGAGATAGTATTTCTCTGTTGCTTTACTATATAAGTAGGCAATATCCATGTAATAATCTTTTTCTCTAAAACCAATTCCAAAAGACATTGTAGTCCTTTCAGCATCATTAATACCTGCATTATAAGGGCTTCCAAATATACCGTAACCTCCTCTAATGGAAATTGGTTCTAAACGCACCTCAGCACCTAATCTGATATTACTTTGAGCTCTGTAATTATTTTGAACAGCATCATTTTCTTCAAAAAACTTGTAGCTGCTAGATCTTAAACGGGATTCTGAATAATCAACAAACTCATAATCAGCCGATACAATTCCATACTCTCCAATAACAAATCCAATACTACCTATAAGTCTCATGGGGGTGTTTAATTCATAATTAAACTTACCGTTTGGTGAATTTGTCAAATAACTACGACCATCATCAAATTCAGAAGATATACTTCTTGAATAATTATCTTTCATAGTAAAAAAAGTAGGTGTATGAACTGCAACTCCTAATCTGATATATTCTATGGGTTTAAAAATCATTCCCAATTTAAAATTAACGCCTGAACCAACAGTCGATATATCTTCATTCAGCGAAAAGGTTTTAAAAGTCGATATTGTATCAATATCCAATTCTCTATAAGTTGATTGTTCATTATATCTAATAAATGGGAAACCTATAGTACCACCAATATAAAACTGATCGTTATAGTTACCACCTAATGAAACAACCATTTCATTCATAGAACCTGAAGTCGTAATTGATTTGGATTGTTTTACTCCTCCGTTCACAGGAACTACACTTGAATAATTTCCTAAAGTGTCAATCGGGTCTATTAAATAGGCATCATAAGCCAACTTAGTATCAAAGGGGTCAAGGTCATCAACAAGCTTTCCATTGGCTCTTGCAAGATAATCAGTAATAAGAGAACTGCTGTAATTATTTCCTTCAATAAGGTATCTATTATTAAAATCGGCACATCTGTTAAGACCAAAACCAAAATTTATAAACTCCCATCCCTTTTGTTCTTCATACGGTTTTTTTAATTTATAAGTAGATACAAAACCGATATTTCCAAAATTAAAGTTATATTTAATATCTTCTCTTGTTTTTTCAAGGTATGTTGAAGCTGTTTTTGAAGTATAAATTGACGGCGTAAAAGAGAACTCCGATGTTCTGAAAACACCAAGCCCTGCAGGATTTGTGCTTAAAGTAGAAACATCAGCACCTAGAGCACCAAACGCACCACCTAACCCCACAAATCTTGCTGTGCCACCAAATAAAATGTTAGAATATCTCAAAGCATCAATTTCATTTTGAGCATTAGCTCCAATACCTACCAGAGCTAAAAAAACTGTTAATATTGCTATTTTTTTCATGACTTATTTTTTTATTAATTTTTAAAAAAGAATTGCTGATTAACCCAATTTAATAGTCTTAATAATCAGCAATTCATTGTTATTTTTATTATTATATATTAACGGCCTCTGTGTCCTGATGAAGAGCCTGAAGACGAACCCCTTGAACCACTTCCTGAGCTTGAACTGCTAGAACTTGAGCTTCCAGAACTACTACTTCTGCTTGGTGCGCTATAGCTTGAATTTGAACCACCAGAGTTACTGCTTCTACTTGGCGTATTGTGACTAGGTGTAGAACTTCCCGAATTGTTGCTTCTGCTTGGTGCACTATAGTTTGGTGATGAACTTCCTGAATTACTTCTACTTGGTGCTTCATAACTTGGAGAAGAACTTCTTGGTTGTGAACTGTTTTGATTTGGTCTGGCAGTTTCATTAGGACGTGTTTGATATGGTTTTGATTGTTCATTTGGTCTTGTTTGGAAATTCCCATTTGTTGGAGGAGAATATGTTTTTGGTTTTGAATAGTACTCCTTAGATTTAGGCTCATTATAAGCAGGTGGGGTATATGTTCTAGGTGTACTGTAACGTCTTTCAGGATTTTGATTTTGCTGTAAGTTTTGTTTTCTATCAATAGTTTCTGGTTTGACGTCAGTAGAAGAAGAACTATTATAATTGGGTTTACTTATGTTATTATTTTTATCAATATTGCTTGATGATTCATAAGGCTTAGCATATCTGTCAGAAGGACCATCAATTTTGCTTTCAATAACTTTTACTGGGGTTTTAGATTCTTCATTTACTACTTTTCCGTTAGATACATTTGTCCCTTTACCCATTTCTCTTGAACTATTTGGAACGGCATCTAAATCAACAGGCTTAGAATTATCAGGGTTTCTGCCTGAGCTATTAGTTGACTGAGAAGAATTTACTTTGTCATCTGTTTTAATTAAATCAATACTATTAGTTCTGCCTTTGTTTTCAATAGAAGTTGATTGTTGAAATTTATCAGCAAAGCTTAATTCGGGACGACTGTTTGATGATGAAGTAGAGTTTGTTGAGCTTCCGTAAGTCCTTGGTCCATAATAGGAGTTATCATCATAACTGTTTGAATAGTAATAATCATTATTAGCAGCATAATATCCATCCCAAAAACCATTGTTATAGCCATTCCAATAGGCATTTGAATAACCCCAACCATAACCATAGCCATTACCCCAACCCCAACCATAGTATCCATAAGGATTGTAGCCATAATAATAGGGATTCCAACCCCACATATAACTTGGATAGTAACTGTAACTCCAAGGACTCCACCAGTTGTATCCTAAATAAATGCTATACCCATAATAATATGGATCATAATTATACCAATAATAATTTGTATAATAATTATTATAATATCCAAAACCATACATTGGTCTATAAAAACGATTTATTCTTGATGAATAATAATAATCATAATAGTCATCAAAATTATAGTCACTTTCATAATAGTTATTTGTTACATAGGTATTACCTTCTCCATCTGTAGATACATTGCTTGAAGAATATTTTTCACTATAAACATAATTAGTGTCAGTATCTTCAGCACTTGGTTGAACATATTCATTTGATACAGATGCATTGTTAGCAGGTTCAGAGCTTGGTTTTGCCACATATTGAGACGAAGAGCCTAAACTTGGTTTTGCATTGACAGGCTCAGAATATGTTTTCACATTATTTGTTGCAACTTGTTGTTGGACTGGTTCATCTTTACTTTTTGAGTAATAGATGTCGTCATAATTTGCTCTAGACTTGTAGCTTGATGTACAAGAAGCTAAGAAAGCAGCTGCTAAAGCAAAAATAATAAGCTTGGTTTTCATTTTATTTCCCTCCTTTTTATTTATTTGAGTTTTGGTATTATATGTTTTCATTGTTTTGGATATAAAAAATGTATAATTTTGTTGAAATTTAAATTCGCGAAAAATTTACAAATACTATACCACAATTTAATTATGGCTAAAGATTCCGTAACAAGAGAAGAAAATTATTCAAAATGGTACAATGACTTAGTGTTAAAATCAGGGTTGGCTGAATATTCAGCAGTAAGAGGATGTATGGTAATAAAGCCATTGGGTTATTCAATATGGGAGAAAATGCAGACAGCATTAGACAAGATGTTTAAAGACACAGGACATGTAAACGCTTATTTTCCTTTGTTTATTCCAAAATCTTTTTTCAGTAAAGAAGCTTCGCATGTTGAAGGATTTGCGAAAGAGTGTGCTATAGTTACACACTATCGTTTAAAGAAATCGCCGGATGGTAAAGGAGTTGTTGTTGATGAGGCTTCAAAACTAGAAGAAGAATTGATTGTCAGGCCAACTTCAGAAACTATTATTTGGGACACTTATAAAAATTGGATCCAATCATATAGAGATTTGCCAATATTAATTAATCAGTGGGCCAATGTGGTTCGATGGGAAATGAGGACGCGATTTTTCTTACGAACAACTGAATTTTTGTGGCAAGAAGGACACACGGCACATGCATCTGAGAAAGAGGCTATTGAAGAAACTGAAAAGATGCTCAATGTTTATGCAAATTTTGCAGAGAATTTTATGGCTATACCTGTTATTAAAGGTATCAAATCTCCAAATGAAAGATTTGCAGGTGCAGTAGACACATATTGTATTGAAGCATTAATGCAAGATGGAAAAGCTTTGCAAGCCGGCACTTCGCATTTTTTAGGGCAAAATTTTGCGAAAGCTTTTGATGTTAAATTTGCAGATAAGTCAGGAAAGTTAGAATATGTTTGGGCAACATCATGGGGTGTTTCAACAAGATTGATTGGAGCTCTGATAATGGTTCATTCGGATGATAAAGGTTTGGTTTTGCCTCCTAAGTTAGCGCCCACACAAGTTGTAATTGTTCCAATCTATAAAAACGAAGAACAGTTAAAAGAAATAACTGCTAAAGTGTTAACTATTAAAAAGGCATTAGAAAGCAGGGGTATTTCGGTTAAATATGATGATGACGAAACACAGAAACCGGGGTGGAAATTTGCAGAATATGAACTTAAAGGTGTGCCAGTTCGATTAGCAATTGGGATGAGAGATTTGGAAAACGAAACCATTGAAGTTTCGCGAAGAGATACTCTTGAAAAAACAATTTATCAGCAAAAAGATATTGATTTAAAAATCGAACACTTGTTGGAACAGATTCAGAAGAATTTATTTCACAAAGCAGCTACATTTACTGATGATAATACAAGTAAAGCAAATACATGGGAAGAGTTCAATGATATATTGGAAAACAAGGGTGGATTTATATTAGCGCACTGGGATGGGACAGCTGAAACTGAACAAACCATAAAGGATCTTACAAAAGCTACAATAAGATGTATACCTCTTCAGAATAAATACATTGAAGCAGGAAAATGTATATATACTGGAAAACCTTCAAAACAAAGGGTTGTTTTTGCAAGAGCTTATTAGAATTTGTAGCCACAACCCCACTCAATATAATCTGCTACTAGAAGATGTGATTTTAAAGAAAGGTTTAAAAAAATATTTTTATTAATATATCTTTTAAACCCAATTCTATTGTAAATATTTATGTTTGCATTATTCTTTGCATAAAGATAGCTGCCAACTGCAATATCAAAGTTAGTTTTACCAAAAACATACTCATGTCCGAAACTAATGCCAGGTTTTAGAATAGAAATTTTGTTATATTTAATATTTTTTCTGTCTAATATTTCAATATCAGAAAGGTTATAGAACAAATCTAAGTTCAAATTAAAAACACGTTTCAATGATGTTTGTTTATTAAAACCTAAACTAAAAGAAAAAGCCGGAAAATTTTTACCATTTGGAGGATAGATCTCTTTGCTGCCTGCAGCTGTCATTATACTTATAAAATATTTTTTTTTAATTAAGGGAAAGTCCCCTGAATATTGATTTTCGGTTTGAGTATTAGACAGGTTATATCTAAAACCAAGAGCTACAGAAGGCAGATTAATTCCAGTATTTGGAATTTTCAAAGCACCATTTGAAAAATGATTTATATATAATCCTTCATAAACAGAGCTGTAATTATTAATTTTTTGCTGAGCCTCTAATCCAAAATTTATACAAATATTTAGATTTGTAGAAATAGCTACATTTTTATAATTTAAATCCTTATCAAATTTATTTGTTAGATAGCCTAAGCCTGCTCCGAACTTAAAATTCAGATTTAAAAAATCACTTTTAATTAAAGGTGAAGAAAGATAAGGATAGAGTGCATAAGCATTTCCAAGTATTTGGGAATGGCCTAAGCTATTGTATTGCAAAGTCAGTCCGAAAGTAGGATAATTGTAAAGCTGATGCCAATATTTACTTCCGTTAGTCTTTTTGTTTAAACTTAATTCATAAAAGAGAAAGTGGTTTTTTGTAAGATGAATCATTTTCTCGCGATGTGGCATAATGTAAGAGCCATTAACTTTAAAATCTAACTGGGTATTATTTGTTAATAATTGTCCGAAAGCCAATGAAGCAGAAACATTAAAAAACAAAAAAATAATTAAAAGATGAAAATTTGCTTTTAAAGAGAGATATAAATTTATAATAACTTGAATAATTTTCAAAGTATTTTTAGCTTTGTAATTAAATTAATTAAAAATAATCAAATTAAGACTTTGTGAAAGAGTTTTTTAAAAACACGAAAATAATAATTATTTTATTCATTGAAGATTTATTAAACATTCAATTTAATTTTGCATTTATTTGCAATAATAATTCAAATAACCCCAATACACTTCAAAACTCTGGGATTCAATTACTAAGCAATTCTACAGGTATGTTTTTTAAAACTAAATAATTAGAGTTTAAGAATTTTGCTTAATATATCTGATTTAAAAAAGCGCATTAAATGTGCGAAATATAAAAATATGAAAAAGGAATTAGAAGCATTTGAAAATTTATTAAAAATAATGGATGAACTCAGGGAGAAGTGTCCATGGGATAAAAAGCAGACTTTCGAATCGATAAGACATTTGACAATAGAAGAAACATACGAATTGTCAGAAACAATACTAGAAAAGGATTACAATAATATAAAACAGGAGTTGGGTGATTTGCTTTTGCATATTGTTTTTTATTCGAAGATTGCATCGGAGAAAAACTTATTTGACATTAAAGATGTGATAGAAGGAATAAATAAAAAGTTGATAAACAGGCACCCACATATTTATGGAGACGTTGTTGCCGAAAATGCAGATCAGGTAAAAAGCAACTGGGAAGCTATTAAAATGAAAGAAGGGAAAAAGTCAGTCTTATCGGGGGTTCCGAAATCGTTACCGGCTTTAGTAAAAGCATACAGGATACAAGAGAAAGCTAAGGGAATTGGATTTGATTGGGAGGAGCCACATCAGGTATGGGATAAGGTTGTTGAAGAATTGAATGAATTACAAGATGAGATTAAAAACGATATGCCAATTGAAAATATAGAGGACGAATTTGGGGATGTGCTTTTTGCGTTAATTAATTATGCCCGATTTATAGGAGTCAATCCTGAAGACGCTTTAGAGAAAACAAATCAAAAATTCAGCAAGCGTTTTATGTTTTTAGAAAATAAAGCAAAGGAATTGGGGCTAAAGCTTAAAGATATGAGTTTAAGTGAAATGGATGTTTTTTGGGAAGAAGCAAAGAAAAAAGAAAAATAATAGAAGAAAAAAATCGTTAATTTTAAAACAATTTAATTTGAAATATTATGAATAAAACAATTTTAAAATCAATTTTAATAATCACATGTGTTGTTCTTTCGATAAATGTTAAATCGCAAGACACGCTAAAAATTTTGCCAATAAACAAGAGCACAAATAAGGTAGAATATTCGGAAGTGGTAAAAGTTGAAGGCACTGCAAGTGAATTATATACAAGAGCATTGATGTGGATAAATTCATTTTTTAAAAACGCAGGAGATGTCACCAAAGTTAGAGATGAGAGTAATGGTATAATATCGGGCACTCACAGAATACAATTAATGAATAAACTTGCTGACACAACAAAGACAATAGCAGGAGGACTTGTTCAATATGACTTTAAATTAGAATTTAAAGATGGGAGGTATAAATATACTATCAATGACTTTGCCTCGAAAGAAATGTCAAAGCAGCCGATTGAAAAATGGTTGAATCCTAAAGATCCGAGTTTTACATCAAATACACGATTTCATCTTGAACAAGTTGACAAGTTTACTAAAGATTTGATTGCATCTTTAAAAAAAGGAATGCAACCTAAGGTTATAGTGAAAGATGATTGGTAAGATTAGATAATTCTTATTGATTCTGATTTTTCAGTAAAGAAAAAATTCTCCGGGTTTATGTTTTTAATTAGCACTAAACCCGGTTTTTTATTTTTGCTGATTGAGCCGAATGAATTAACAATTCTCATAAATTCTGCACCATTAAGTGTGGCTATTTTAAGAAGCTCCTGTGTTGATATTTTGAAGTTTTTCTGCAAGGTGATTAATTCGTTTAAAATACTAAGTGCATTATTTGATGCAAGACTGTCTGTGCCTATAGTAAGCCTGCAATTATTTTTTATAAAAAGATTAAGATCGGGGAGTTTTTTTTCAATAAACAAGTTGGAATTAGGGCAGAGACACCACCAAAGATTTTTTATATGATTCATTGCAAATTTGATGTCATGACTGTTTGCATAGATATTGTGGACGAGTAGTGTATTTGAATTCAATGGTAAATAATGGCATAATGTTTCTAAAGATGATTTACCAGAGGCATTAAAATTTGAAATATCTACATTATAAAGTTTCATTCTCTCAACAACAGTCCCAGATTTACTAAAAAAAAAATCCTTTTCCTCAAGGCTTTCTAAATGATGTAGTGAGAAAAGCGTGTTGTGTTGTTCAGCTTGCAAAGAAATGTTTTGAAGAAGTATATCTGAAACCGCATAGAGACTATGAGGTGTAATTGAGGTATTATTTTCACCTTTAACAGCAACAAATTCATTTAAAATCTTCTTCCCATTATTAAAAATTAAATCTGAATAATTGGGGTCAGAACCAAAAAGTTCAATAAAATTGTAATAATGAATTTTGCTTTTCACTTTTACATCTATTGAAATAACAGTATTAGAAATATCTGCCACAGCAGAAACACCTTGTCTGAACATCAATTCATCCATTTCAGCTATTGATTGAAGCATAAAATCTTTGTCGGAATCACTAAAGCTTTTCAATTGAATAATGAAATCATTGAGTCCTTTATCAGGGTCAATTTTGTTTTTAAGATAAGATAATTCGAGGTGACAGTGGGTATTTATAAAACCAGGACAAATAATTCCAGAATAATATTGGACATCTTCAATAGCATAATCAATTTCAGTGGGGTTAATTACTTCTATAATCACACCATCATCAGAGAGAATTACAACACCATCAGGTATTGGTGGATCTGATATTGGGAAGAGACAATCTGATTTAATTTTGAGCATGCTTTGATCAATATATATTCAACCCCTTCAGGGTTGTTTTATTTCTCATCTTTTACCATCCCGCATCAGCGGGACGGCTATTAACATTTTCCCCTCTGGGGAAACAGGGACAATCAAAATGACGCATAAACAGACTTTAAACAAAGTAATACAAAATCTATTTAAATAATCTGATAACATCATTAATGTTAGCAAATAAGATCAAACCCAATAATATAGCTAAACCGGCATACTGAGAATATTCCATTACCTTTTCATTGGGTTTACGGCGTGTAATAATTTCATAAAAAAGAAAAATGACATGACCGCCATCTAAGGCAGGAATAGGCAAAATGTTCATAAAAGCTAAAATGACAGAAAGCAGCGCGGTTATTGACCAAAAGTGCACCCAATCCCACACAGGAGAGAAAATTTTTCCGATCGAAATAAAACCGCCAAGGTTTTCAGACACTTTAACCTCTTTGGATGTAAAAAGCAGTTTTAACTGTTTGATATAGTCAACAGTAGTTTTGTAAGCCTTAACTGTTCCGGCAGGTATAGCCTGCAAAAAAGAATATTTTTTTACTGCAAAGTCAATAAAATTCGACGGATCTTTTGCAACCACTCCTATTATCGCTGTTTCGGGAACTTTTAAAGAAAAATCCTTTTCTTCATTGTTGCGTAAAACTGTAAGCGTTATGCTATCATTGACATGCTTGGATAATTCTTTTTTAAACTCATCGTAAAAAGGTGTTGGAACATCATTTATAGCAATAATTCTATCATCTTTAAGTATTCCAGCTTCTCTGGCCGGAGAAGCAGGGGCAAAATCTTCAATAACAAATGGGAAGCGGTAATCGATAAAAGCTAAATTTTTAGAATCTAATAATTTCCCAATAAAACCATCAGGAATAGGGATGTTCAGCGTAGCAGAATCTCTTTGAACCTGTATAGATTTTGATTGATTAAATACAATTTCGAGAGGAATATCTTTAAAATTTTCGATAAACTTATTATCTACACTTAATATTTTATCGCCGTTTCGCAAGCCAATGTTATAAGCCATAGAATCGACAGAAACGCCATATTTAAGATTTTTGGTAGGTAGATATGTTTCACCTATAAAAAAAAGCAAGAGAATATAAATTCCAATAGCCAGCATGATGTTCATAAAAACGCCTGCTACCATCACAATAAGCCTTTGCCATGCCGGTTTTGATCTAAATTCCCAAGGTTGAGGAGGTTGTTTCATTTGTTCTTTATCCATTGACTCATCAATCATCCCAGAAATTTTAACATATCCGCCCAATGGGATCCAGCCAATACCGTATTCTGTTTCTTTGAATTTAAACTTAAAAAGGGAAAACCAAGGGTCGAAGAATAAATAAAATTTTTCTACTCTAATTTTAAAAAGTCGGGCTGTAAAGTAATGCCCACACTCGTGAATAATGATTAGAATTGATAAGCTTAAAAAAAATTGAGATGCTTTTACAAGAAAATCTATCATAAAATTATATCTGAAATTAGTAAATTAAATTTTGGGCAAAGGTAATAGTTTCTTTGTGAGTTTCTACCAGATTGTTATAGTTAGGTTTTAAAATAAAGGAAACAGTATTCATACATTTTTCGATTATATCAGGTATCTGCATAAATCCAACTTTATCTTTAAGAAAAGCCTCTACAACAACTTCGTTGGCAGCATTGAGAATACAAGGCATATTACCACCTTTTTCCAGAGCCCAATATGCTAAAGGAAGACATTTAAAAATATCAGTATTTGGTTTTTCGAAAGTAAAAGAAGGATATTCAGAAAAATTAAAACGTTTGAAATCAGTATGTATTCTATTGGGAAAAGACAAAGCATAAACAATCGGCAGCTTCATATCGGGCAGACCCATCTGCGCTTTGATAGAGCCATCTGCAAACTGCACCATAGAATGAATAATGGATTGAGGATGCACGATAACATCAATTTGTTTGGGTTTTAAGTCGAATAACCATTTTGCTTCTATTACTTCAAGTCCTTTGTTCATTAATGTGGCAGAGTCAATAGTAATTTTATTGCCCATAGACCAGTTGGGATGTTTAAGTGCTTCTTCTTTTTTAATATTTTTAAGAAAAGTTGCATCTTTCCCTCTGAAAGGGCCGCCGGAAGCAGTTAAATAAATTTTTTCAACAGGATTATTGAATTCACCTACAAGGCATTGAAAAATAGCAGAATGTTCAGAATCAACCGGATAAATACGTACATTGTTTGCCAAAGCTTCTTCGACAACAATCTGACCTGCAACAACAAGGGTTTCTTTATTGGCAAGGGCAATATTCTTTTTAGCTTTAATGGCATTGATAGCAGGTTTGAGTCCGGCATAACCAACCAAAGCCAAAAGGACGACATCTATATTTTCAAACTCAACAATTTGATTTAGAGCATCTTCACCAGCAAAAACCTTAATATCAGTATTTTTTAAAGCATCAACAACCTTACTGTAAAATAATTTATTGGTAATTACAACGGCATTGGGTTTAAATTCAAGAGCCTGTTCTATCAGAAGGTCAGCGTTGTTTTGAGCAGTAAGAATCTCTGCTTCAAAAATATCCTTATTGGCTCTGATTACATCGAGTGTTTGTGTTCCTATAGAGCCGGTTGAGCCAATAATTGCAATATGTTTTTTCAAATTATAATTATTAAATTCTAAAAAATAATATAATCACGCGGATTAACGGGAATACCATTGAACCATAGTTCAAAATGCAAATGAATACCTGAAGTAAGCATGCCTGTTTCTCCAATAATGGCAATAACTTCACCTGCTTTGACATAATCGCCTTGTTTTTTGAGAAGTACAGAATTGTGTTTGTAAACAGATACCAAGTTATTTGAATGCTGAATTGCAATTGAATAACCTGTTTCGAGGGTCCATGAAGAAAGCAGAACCGTGCCATCGAGTGTGGCTTTTACAGCTTCATTCCGTTGAGCCACCACATCCACACCATAATGTCTTAAAGCCGGATCAAAATTACTTGTTACAGTTCCATTTAAGGGTGTAAAAAAGAAAAAGTTCTTAATGGACGCAGAAGAAGTAGCATATTGAGAATTACTATTATTATTATCATTTTTAACCAAATCATAATCGGGCTGACTTTCAATTTCGGCTCTTAGAATAGAGTCCTCGGGGGAGCGTTTAAAATTTACCTCTTTGGGAATTTCAACTGATTGTGGCATTTTGTAACTATCGTCAGAAATTTCTTCACCCCTTAGAATAGTTCTAATATTATTCACATAAATTGTTTTCAGATTAAGGACTTTCTCGAGAGAATCGGCTTTGTTAATTAAATTATTAATTTCTTTAGCTGAATCGAAATTGCCATAACCGGGGATATACTCTTTGAGAGGTGTAAAGGCAATTATATAAGTTGTAGCAAAAATAAGCAGGATAACAATTGTACCTGCAACAATAAACACGTTAAGTCGTGATAAACGCAGAGAAACAGCTTCTTCAAACGTTTGATCATTATAAATAACCAAGCGGTATTTATTTTTAATTTTCTCGAGAAATGATTTCTTTTTCTTTTTCATTTGCTTATTAACAACTGCAAATATCGTAATAAATTATAGTAAAAATAATCTAAAGGCTTAAAATGTTTTAGATTTTTCACAGTCGAAAATAAAATTTAATAATTTCAGCACATATTAAATATTCTTAGCAGGCATTTTTATATTTTTGTAGTTTAAAAATAAAAATGAAAGAGAATAAAACATTTCAATATTTTGACTTTTTCTTATTAGCAACAGTATATTTATCATTAACAATAATTCCTTTTATAAAAATCAGAGAAGGTTTTTATATTGGATTTGAAGATATCGTATTGCCTCTGATTTTTTTCAGAATATTGCAAAAAAACATGTACTATTTTGATAAATATATTTTGTTTTTATTATTTTTCATATTGTACATTTTCTTTACAATAGCTATAAACAAAAGGCTTTGGTCTTTGCGTGATTACTTTGAAATTTATAAAATCGGGAAGTTTATACTTATTGTATTATTTGCAAAACATGTATTTCCAAAAAATTATATAAATTTCAATCATTTAGTAAATTTTGTATTTATCGTTTTACTAATTCTAAATTTAGCACATTATTTCGATGTGTTTCATTTTAATGAAATTGTTGAACCATATTATGCAACAAACAACATTCACCTATCAACTTTTGGATTAGATTCGTTAGGGAATCCTGATGTAAGAAGAATGATAGGAACATTTGGAAATCCTAATGATAATGCCACACTGTTTTTGTTTTTCTTTATATATTACCTTTCTAAAACCAATAGTTTTGAATTTAAGAAAGAACAATTCTTCATTTATCTTTCATTTTTATGTATATTATTAACGCAATCGCGTACGGGTTTTATTGCGGGAATGGCAGCATATACTACATGGAGTGTGCTTACAAAACAGAAATTAAAAAATACAATTATTAATATATCATTTTTCATCATTTCCTTTTTTATTGCCTTCTCATTCAGTCCATTATCATTAAACTATTATTCTAATACGTCAGCCAACTTAGCAGAAAACAGTTCAGTATTAGGGAGACTTGATATGTGGAAGCTTTTATTAAAAATGATTGAACAAAAACCGATATTTGGCTATGGCCCAAATAAAGACTATTTTTATGATAATCATCTGTATCCCGAAAGTGAATATGTGTTATTTACTTGGCGTTATGGCATTGTGGGATTTTTTATTTATCTTGGGTGGCTTCTACTTCCTTTATTTAAAGGGATTTTCAACGGCAAAATGAATACTTTTTACATTTTATTGGCCATAATAATCGGAGTGAATGCCCTAACAAATTGTCCTTTATCAAATCCAAAAATATTTTTATTATTTGCAATATTTACAGGTTATCACTTTGCAAAAGTTGAAGAAGCAATAAAAACAAAGAATGTTTAAAAGCGCATTAAAAAATAACTTTCTGGCAAGTATCATAACATTAATGAGTGGTACTGTGATTGCGCAAGCTTTACCCATTTTGTTATCGCCATGGTTATCAAGAATATATACTCCTGAAAATTTTGCAACCCTGGCGCTGATTCTTCCTGTTATTTCTATAGGAGCACTCATATCAACACTCAGACTTGATGTTGCAATTGTAATTCCTAAAGAGAATGATGAGGGGCTTCAATTAATGATTTCAGCTTTTATAATCAACATATCTGTTACTGTCTTCACATTATTAATAGTAGCTATATTAGTTTTATTCGGGTTTTCAGAAACAATATTTCCAAAATTAAACCCCTATTTACTTTGGACAGTGCCATTAGGTATTTTTTCAATTGGGGGTTATCAAATATTGAACTTTTGGTCAACGCGTTGTAAAACTTACAGAAATAATGCTGTTTCAAAAATAGTACAATCATCAGTTACATTATTATTCAGCATCACAATCGGATATCTGATTATAGGCCCTGAAGGATTAGTAATAGGCTTTGTTTTAGGCTATTTGTGCGGATCTTTTGTTCTATTGTACCGTTTGAGAGGCATTATTAGCAAGACTACAATAACATCATTCAATAGTGTTCTATTCAAAAGAGTAATTAATAAATACAGAAATTTTGCACTTGTAAACACTCCACATGCCATTTTAGACATTGTTGTAGACCAGGGAATAATATATCTAATGAAAGTTTACTTTACAGAAAAAGTTTTAGGGGGGTTTGCATTTGCTTATCGATATATCAGAGCACCTTTATCCATAATAACTTCTTCCATTTATCAGGTATTTTATGAGCAGGCATCAAAGCATGAATCAGAAAACAAAGATATTCGACCATTAATGTTTAAAATTCAAAAGAATTTATTTATAATAGGTATCTTACCCTTTATCATCCTTTTCATCTTCACACCCCAGATATTCGCTTTTATCTTCTCTGAAGATTATCGTCAGGCAGGGGAAATTGCTCGTTACCTGCTTCCATGGATTTTTATGAATTATTTAGTATCTCCCATTTCAGCAATTACTCTTATTTTCAATAAACAAAAGCAAGCATTAATGATAACAGTAATAGATTTTGCTGCAAGAGTCATTGCACTATTAGTTGGAGGAATATTTTTCGATTACATATTTAGTTTTGTACTAATATCTATTTTCTGCACCATAATTCTTATTTTTGCTACACTTTGGTATTACAAGATAGCCAAACCAGGAGTTCATAAAAGTTATTAAGATTATAAATTATGATGAACAGAATTAAAAAATCAATTGCATACCGTATTGCCAGAATGTTTCAATTTATAGTCAAACCTCGCATGTTTGGTTTAAGCAAAAATTTCCAAGGAAAACAAATTAAAGACACTTCAATAGGCAACACCACCTTTATAGATTATCAGAAAAATCTCTTTATTGGAGACCACACCTATATAGGGCATCACAATTTTATTGAAGCCAGTAACATTATTGAAATTGATGAAGGGTGCCAGATTACAGATTTTGTAAGTATTACAACGCATTCGAGTCATATTTCTATCAGATTGTATGGTGATCAATATTCAAAGCACACCAACCCTATTGGATACATAAAAGGGAAAGTAATTATTGGCAAGTACACTTTTATAGGCCCACATACTGTCATTATGCCCGGAACAACAATAGGCAAAGGTTCAATCGTTACAGCTTTTAGTTATGTAAGAGGAAATTTTCCTGATTTTTCAATCATATCAGGGAACCCTGCAAAAATTATTGGAGATACACGTGAAACAGATAAAAAATATCTTGATGAAAACGCTGAATTGAAACAGTTCTATGACGATTGGAATAATTTAAAATAATAAATGAAAAAACTTTTAATTATAAGTTCGAATACAATTCACGTATTAAACTATATCAATCTGATAAGTGATTATTTTGACGAAGTTCTCTTAATAACTGATGAGAAAGTCAATCATTTTGATTATGGTAAAACAAAGATTCATTACACAACATTCTCAACAAAAAAGCCCCTATCTTTTATAAAAAGCATAAGACACATCAAGAAAATAATTGAAGAATTTAATCCAACAGTAATTCACTCACATCAAATTTCAACAAATTCACTACTCACTATTCTGGCAAACAAAAAAAGTCAAAAACCATTGGTATTAACAGCATGGGGAAGCGATGTACTATATACACCGCAGCAAGGATACTTCTATCGTAAAATGGTTAGTTATATACTTCAAAATGCAAAACATTTTACTTCTGACTCAAAATACATGGCAGATGTTATGGATAAAATTGCTGGGAAGAAGTTAAATACACTTATTGCAAATTTTGGAATTAATTTAGAAAACCAACAAAAAACAATAAAACAAAATATCATCTATTCTAACCGACAATTGAAGGGTATTTATCGAATAGATAAAATTATAGAAGCATTTGCATTGTTTATAGGAAAGGACAATCCCAATAATTGGAAACTGATTATTGGATCGATAGGTGATGAAAAAGAAAAATTAGAATCTTTAACTAAGAAGTTAAAGATAAGTAAAAGTGTGGAATTTGTCGGCTGGTTAGAAAAAGAGAAGAACACCTATTATTATAATGTTTCTAAATATTATATATCCGTTCCAGAATCAGATGCCACGTCTATAAGTCTTTTAGAAGCAATGGCGGCAGGTTGTATTCCAATATTGTCTGATTTGCCAGCCAACAAAGAATGGGTTGAAGATGGAATTAACGGTATTATAGTTAAAGATCTAAATAGTAATTTTATACTTGATGCCTTAAATATTGATTTTGAGAAAGCACAACTTATTAATTCTCAAATTATTGAAAAAGATGGGACCAAAGCAGCTAACAGAAAAAAATTCATTTCTTTTTATGAACAAATTATTTCAGGAGATTTATGAAAAAGATTTGTCATATTACAACTGTTCATGATGCTTATGATGACAGGATATTTCACAAAGAGTGTTTGAGTTTAGCTCAAGCTGGATTTTATGTTACATTAATTGCAAAATATAAATGTGATGATTTAGTAAATGGCGTAAAAATATACTCATTACCTAATAAAAACAGTAGACTTTATAGGATTTTACTTCAGTTTATTGTCATTGTAAAAGCTTTAAAAGTAAATGCAAAGATTTATCATTTTCATGATCCTGAGCTGATGTTTGTTGGGGTTCTACTCAGATTGACAGGAAAAAAAGTAGTTTACGATGTTCATGAGGATATTGTAAAGCAAGTCCTTTATAAAAAATGGATAAAATATTCTTTTATCAGATCTTTACTTTCAAAAATTATCGACTTTTCGGAGAAATTCTGCACATTATTTTTCAACAAAATCATTGCAGTAACTGATGACATAGCGATTAAGTTTAATTCACGAAAAATTTTGTTAATTCACAACTATCCAATTATTAGTTTAATTGACAAATGCCAACCCATTAGTGTAAAAGACACAGAAAGTATTAAGTTAATTTATGCAGGGGGTTTAACAGAAGTTAGGGGTATTAAAGAAATAATAAATGCATTAGATTATATAGAAAGCAAAACTGAACTTTATCTTTTAGGGGCTTGGGATAATGATGAATACAGAGCTGAATGCATGAATCTTAAATCATGGAAGAAAGTAAATTATATTGGCACTCTTAGTTTAGGAGAAGTTTATCCTTATGTAAAATCTTCTGACATAGGACTTTGCTTGCTTTATCCAGCAAAAAATTACCTTACAAGCTTACCCGTAAAAGCTTTTGAATATATGGCTTGCGAAAAACCAATGGTGATGTCTGATTTTGAATACTGGAAAGAAATTTTTAATGATGTAGCAGTATTTTGCAACCCTTTAATTTCTAAAGAAATAGCAACTTGTATTCAAAAACTTATAGACAATAAAATTAAAGCTGAAACTATGGGAAAAAAAGCGAGAAAATTAATTCTTGAAAAATTTTCGTGGGAAGTAGAAAAGCTAAAACTTATTGATATGTATCACCAATTATTAAGCAAATAATTAGTTATGGCATTAGAAATTAAAACTATAGACAGACGCTTATATTACGACTTTTGTTGTGATGAAAAACGTGTATTTATAAGTTCTGCTTGGATAGATATATACGATAAAAAAATAGTTTTCTGTGGTATTTTTGATGATGCCCAATTAATGGCTGTTTTTTATTATTATAATGATACTTTTTCAGGAATCCCTTATTATCACTGTCCTCCTTTTACTCCATATAATGGATATTTTACAAAAATCGGGAGTAAAAATTTCGCTTCTCAATCGGGAGAGAACAAAAGATTGATTTCTTGCATTGCAAACTATTTTGACAAACTCTCATTCAAGTCGATTGTTAGAATTGCCTTTCCACCGGAACAAGTTGATATGCAACCATTTGTATGGAATAAGTTCAAGGTTATTCCCAATTATACTTATAGGATATCATTAGCACAAAGCACAGAAGAAATTTCAGCAAAAATGACAGCTGAACGCAGGAACGATATAAAAAAAGCCACAAAAGACGGATTAATTACAGAATTATGTAATGATAATACTGTAGTAAAAACAATAATTGAAAAAACATTCAACCGCAAATCATTACAGGTAGATGGTGAATTTCTCAACAAGATATTTTTTCAATATGCCAACTCAGAGAACAGTTTTGCATTTGTTTCTTATCAAAACAACAAGCCGATGGCCAGTGTTTTTTGCATTTATGACAACACAACAGCTTATTACTTGCTTGGAGGTTACGACAGCACAAACAAACACCCCGGGGCAGGTGCATTGGCATTATGGAGTGCTATTGAACACAGTAAAAAAATAGGGTTGCAAAAATTTGATTTTGAAGGTTCAATGATAAAACCTATAGAAAAATATTTTAGGGGATTTGGAGGTGATTTAACTCCCTATTTTATTGTAAATAAAGCCAATTTTGTTCTTGAAATATTATTAAAGTTTTTTAAACGCGAGCTGTTCTAAATGAAAATAATAATCTCTCACGATGTTGACCATTTATTTGTAAATGAACACTTTAATGATTTGATTTTACCCAAACATATCTTGCGGTCTAAAATTGAATTGTTTAAGGGAAAAATTTCAATAGGTGAGTTTTTCTTTCGTTTAAATGAATTGTTTGGGAATAAATTGAACCGAATAGAAGACATTATTGATTTTGACATAAAACATCAGATACCTGCTACTTTTTTTGTGGGTGTCAATAATGGGTTAGGTCTTAATTACTCTTTAAAAAAAGCAGCAATTGCCATTAAACTCATTCAATCGAAAGGTTTTGATGTGGGTGTGCATGGAATAGCATTTGAAAATATTGAGACTATTAAAAGTGAATTTGAGCGTTTTGCACAAATTGTCGGACACAGAAATTTTGGTATCAGGATGCACTATTTACGCAACAACTCAAATACTTTGAAATACCTGTCTGATGCCGGATACTTATTTGACGCAACTCTGAATGAAATAAAATCTACTTACATAATAAATAACATAACTGAATTTCCTGTTCATATTATGGATGGTTGGATGATTAATGAAAACAAAGCATGGCAGATAAATAATTTGCAAAAAGCATTAGATAAATCTAAGCAAATGATAGATGAGGGATTGAAGAAGAATATAGATTATTTTTCAATATTATTTCACGACAGATATTTTAGTAAAGGGTTTAGAACTTGGAAGCAATGGTACACTCAATTAATTGAATTTTTAATTCAGAACCATTTTCAGTTTGTTGACTATAAAACCGCATTAAAAGAAAGAACACAAAATAAAATTTAACGCTTATAAAAAGTTATTGTTAGTAAAAAACAAAGCATGAAATATTAAAACAATTGACACAAAAATGCTAAATCGTTTTTATATAAAAGCCCATTTAATTTTTTTATTGCTTATAGCTTTCTTTATACCTATTTCAAAAAAAGCAGTTATTTTGCTTATATTGCTTTATGGTTTAAATTGGCTTTTACTTCAAAATTACAAAGAAAAATTATTAAATCTAAAAAAACACATTGCAAAATTTCTCTTTTTATCATTTATTTATTTCATTTATATTATTAGCCTCCTGTACACATCAAATATTGATTCGGGGCTATTTGACATAGAAGTTAAACTAACACTTTTTTTACTGCCTCTCATATTATTTTCCAACCCTTTGCCTTTAAAATCAGAAACAGATAAAGTTTTTAAAGCATATATTACAGGGTGCCTTGTTGGTGTTTTTATTTGCCTTTTTCAATCCGGCACATTGTATTTTGAAAGCCACGATTTGAATTCTTTTGTTTACACAAATTTTTCTGTTTTATTTCACCCATCATATTTTTCACTTTATCTTAATTTTGCTGTTATCATTTTATTTTATTATTTGATTGAAAGCGATAAGAATAAGTTAAAAAAAACGGTATTATTAGTTTCCTTAATTACACTATTTTCAATTAGCATCGTATTGGCCAATTCGAAAGCAGTTATTTTAACACTGTTTCTTTCATTTTTTTTAGCCGGATTGTATTTTGGACACAAAAAAGGGTTTTTTAAAACTGCAATTTTGCTCACACTGTCTATAATAATAGTGTTATCTTTTTTCATTTATAAAACACCCCAATTATATTTAAGAATATACGATACTGAAAGAATCCTAAACGAATATATTCACAATGAGAATTTAAGGGATTATGAAGGCACATCACAAAGAATACTTATATGGAAAAGTTCCGCAGGTATAATAAAACAGAACTTACTCACAGGTGTTGGAGCAGGCGATGTTAAAGATATTTTACTGGAAGAGTATTCAAAAAAGAATTACAATTACATTATTGCAAAAAGTTTAAATGCACACAATCAATTTATACAAACATTTATTGCAACAGGTATATTTGGATTTTTGGTTTTAATATCATTATTTGTATTGCCTCTGATAAAGAGTTATAGAAGAAAAAATTTTATATATTTTTTGTTTTTATTAATAGTTTTTTTGAATTTTTTAACTGAATCAATGCTTGAAACACAAGCAGGGGTCATTTTCTTTGCATTTTTTAACAGTTATTTATTTGCAAAAACTTTAAATAATGATTAGAATTTATAAGCTTAAACAGATTTTTAAAAAATGTTAAAAGTGCTTTAAGTAAAATTTTTGGTATTTTTTTTGATTAATTTTGCCACTTAAATTTTTAAATAAATAGATATGAAAAAGTTTATAATACCTTGTTTATTAATTGCTTTCTTTATTAATATACAAAATGCATCTGCTCAGGTAAAACCCAATGGAGCCGTTTTAAAATTTGATAAAGAAGCACAAGATTACGGAAAAATAGACATTGACAATATCCCTGAAGCAAAACTTGATGTAAAATTTTCAAATACAGGAACTCAACCATTGGTAATTTCAAATGTAAAAGGTTGTTGTGGCACCCGAATAACAGATTATCCAAAAGAACCCATACTGCCTGGTAAAAGTGGAATCATTAAAGTTGAATTTGAAATACTTCCAAAAATTCAGACAATAAACCGCACTGTTACTGTCATGTCAAACTCTGTGAACAGTCCTGATATATATAAAATTAAAGGTGAAGTTGTTGAAATTGACAAAAGCGTTATTAAGAAGAAATAAAGCTTAGCTTTTTCCTATTATCTTATGTTGCAGGGACATCTTTAATGGTGTCCCTGCACTTTTTTATGGCAGTTATTATTATATGACAAGCTGATTTGATATCTTTATCAGAAATGTTCAAGGGAGGAGAAATGCGCAATTTATTATCTGCAAAAAGGAACCAATCGGCAATAAGGCCTTGCTGAATACACATTTCAATAACTTTAAAATTGAGTTCAACATTTTTCAAATCCATGGCCAGAAAAAGCCCTTTACCACAAACATTGTAATAGTCGAATGTTAAAAGCTTTTTAATCAATTCACCTTTTGAATCAACTTTTTCAAGCAGATTTTCTTCAACAATAACATTTAAGGCCGCCAATCCTGCAGCACAACAAACAGGATGCCCGCCAAAAGTAGTAATATGGCCTAATGGAGGATTGCTTAAACCTTTCATGATTTCGGAGGAAGCAATAAAAGCACCTAACGGCATACCTCCTCCTAAAGCTTTTGCAAGGGTAATAATATCAGGTTTTATTTCGTAATTTTGAAATCCAAACATTTTACCGGTTCTTCCCATGCCAGTCTGAATCTCGTCAACAATCAAAAGTGTTCCATTTTTTTTACAAGCATCATTGAGTGACTTTAAATAATTTGGCAAAGGCAAAACAACACCTGCTTCTCCCTGTATAACCTCAACAACAACAGCTGCAGTTTTACTGCTGATTTTGTTTAAATCGTTAAAATTATTAAAATTTAAAAAATTGATGCCCGGCAATAGTGGTCTGAAAGGCTGTTTAAATTTCTCATTGCCCATGATACTCAGTGCTCCGTGGGTTGATCCATGATAGGCATTTTTAAAAGCCATAATCTCATACCGGCCTGTATGTTTTTTAACCAATTTAATAGCCCCTTCTATTGCTTCTGCTCCTGAGTTTACAAAATAAACCGAGTTTAAATAATCGGGAAGAAAATCGCAAATCCTTTTGGCAAACTGCACTTGCGGATTTTCAATGTATTCTCCATAAACCATCAGGTGCATGTACTTGTCAAGTTGATTTTTGGCCGCTTCAATAACCTTAGGATGTCTGTGTCCAACATTACTGACACTGATACCTGAAATAAAATCAATATACTTTTTACCATCAATATCAAACAAATAAGAACCTTCTGCTTTTTCAATTTCGAGGGCTAAAGGCGCAGGACTGGTTTGGGCCAGGTATTTATAAAAAAGTGCTTTATCGGGACGCATATATAAATAATTTTATGCGAAGTTAATAAAAGAAAGAGTTAAGAATGACTTTATCATAGAATTCAATGTTTTCATTCAGTTAAAAGTAATAATTTTACAATTAATTAATATTCCATTTTTTTAATGAAAAAGAGCTATTATATATTTATAATAATATTTGTGTCATTGCTCTTTTTTTTGTTTTTATTACCAAACAAATTATTCAATAAACCAACATCAACTGTATTATTAGCGCGAAATGGCGAATTGCTTTGTGCAGTCATTGCTGATGATGAACAATGGCGGTTTCCTTATACTGAGAAAATACCTGATAAATTTAAAAAAGCAATTATCACTTTTGAAGATAAATATTTTTATTTTCATCCTGGAATTAATCCAATATCTATAGGTAGGGCATTATACTCGAATATTGTAAACAACCGAATAGTTAGTGGTGGAAGCACAATTAGCATGCAGGTCATTCGTTTATCGCGCGGAGGACAGAAAAGAACTATTTTAGAAAAAATTATTGAAAGTATTCTGACACTTCGGATGGAACTAACATACAGTAAGGATAAAATCTTAGCATTGTATGCTGCAAATGTCCCTATGGGCAGCAATGTTGTTGGACTTGAAGCAGCTGCATGGCGGTATTTTGGCAGAAGTGCCTCTCAGCTTTCGTGGGCAGAAAGTGCCACCTTGGCTGTTTTGCCCAATAGTCCTTCATTAATTTTCCCCGGGAAAAATGAAAGCAGGCTGCTAGATAAGCGCAATCGACTTTTAGACAAGTTAGAAGCGCGTGAATATATTGACGCCAACACCTGTGAATTATCAAAAGCAGAACCCTTGCCTCAAAAGCCTTTTCCTTTACCCAGAATTACACCCCAGCTTATGAACAAGATTATTGCAGATGGTCATAAAGGGGAAATTATAACTTCAACAGTTGATTACAATATTCAGAATAAAGTAAATGAAATTGTAACAAAACATAATCAGTCACTAAAAGCAAATGAGATAAACAATATAGCAGCAATAGTACTTGAGGTAAACAGTGGAAATATACTTGCTTACACCGGTAATGTTCCAAAAAATGACAGTGTGGTAGATGGAGAAGATGTGGACATTATCAATTCCCGAAGAAGTCCGGGCAGCTTGCTTAAGCCCATTTTGTTTGCTTCTATGCTTGAGGAGGGTTTGATACTGCCCAATAGTCTGGTTGCTGACATCCCTACACAAATTGGAAGTTATGCACCGGTAAACTTCAGTAGAAATTACGATGGAGCGGTACCTGCTAAGAGTGCTCTTTCTCGCTCACTAAATGTACCGGCAGTACGTATGCTCATGCAATATGGCGCAGATAAGTTCAATCATATATTAAAAAAGGCAGGAATAACAACATTAGATAAGCCACCGAGTTATTATGGATTATCAATAATACTGGGGGGATCGGAAGTTACGCTCTGGGATATAGCAGGAATGTATGCGTCAATGGCCCGAAATCTAAATTATTACAATATTAATCAGGGAAAGTACCTTCAAGAAGCCTATTTTCAGCCTCATTATACAGCCAAAAAAGAGAAAAAAATAAAAACTTCAGAAAAAAGTTATCTTTTTAGTGCAGGCACATTATGGTGTCTTTTTAATGCATTGGTTGAAGTTTCAAGGCCCGAAGAAGACAGCAGGTGGAGGATGTTTTCATCATCTAATAAGATTGCATGGAAAACAGGTACCAGTTTTGGATTCAGGGATGCATGGGCCATTGGAACGACTCCCGAATACGTTGTAGGTGTCTGGACAGGAAATGCAAACGGCGAAGGACGACCCGGACTTATAGGCGTATATACAGCGGCTCCTGTGATGCTAGATATCTTCAAAGTACTTAATCCTCAAAAATGGTTCACGCGACCTGATAGTGATTTGGAAAGAATAAAAACATGCAGATACAGCGGCTACAGAGCCACAGATATATGTCAGAATACAATATGGAGACTGGTCCCTAAAAATTCATTAAAAATTAAAAGTTGTCCATATCATTTGCTGGTACATTTGGATAAAGAAGAAAAATTTCAATTAAATGCCAGTTGTGCCTCAATAAATGAAATAGTAACCAAGCCATGGTTTGTTTTACCTCCTGTTCAGGAAAGCTATTTTAAACAAAAAAACTCATTTTACAAAATGCTTCCACCTTTTAGAAGCGATTGCCAAGGCTCACAAACAGAAAAAATAATGGGATTTATTTACCCGGAGCCTAATTCAAAAATATATATTCCTAAGGAGCTTGACGGGCAAAAAGGGAAAATGGTGATTAAAGTAGTGCATCGCAATCCTGATGCAGTTTTATATTGGCATTTAAACAATCAATATATTGGCAGTACTACAAAATTTCATCACATGGCTATTGCACCTGATTATGGAAATTACACAATATCAGTTGTTGACAATAATGGAGAAAAAATATCTAGAAAATTTGAAGTTTTAAAACCTAAAATTTAATTTTTCTACAACCTATAAGTTGAATTCAAAATAATTTATATGCAAATATTACTTAACAATAATCATTTTCTTTACAACTTCTCCCCTGCCTTCCGAAGCCATTCTGTAAAAATAGGTACCGGCATTATAACGATCGGTAGCTAAAGAAATCTGCTGCGTGCCAGCACTGATTTTATAAGTATCTATTAATTTTCCTGTAATATCAAAAATTTCGAGGACATCATCTTCTAATACTTTTGAAAAAGAAATGGTAGTAAAATCAATTGCCGGATTTGGATAATTTTGGTTTAATAAGGTTTTATTAACAAGTGATTCGAATTCAATTCCGCTAATAAACCCTTTAAACCAATCGTGAGAGAGTTTAATAATTTGCTTTCGCACTTCTGCATCAGATATCATTTCAAGACTAACAGAGAGATAAACTGTTTTAAAAACAGTACTGTTTGACCTTACACCTGCCAATTTGGTTGAATCATTATAATAAAAAACAGGGAATGAAAAAGGTTTAGCACTGATAATGTCGGGATAAATGTTTCCACTGCCATAAGCACTAACAACAGTTGACGGTTGAACAGAACCAAAAATAGGATCATTTGTGAAAGAGTGAATATTATTATTATTTACATCTCCATCGGCAACATAAGTAGCTCCCAAATAGTTACTGTAGAAAAGTTTTGTTTGCCCTGTTCCATTTGTTGAGGCATAAGTTTCCCAACCAATATCCTGACCTGAAATAAACATATCACCACCATTATCAAGAAAAGATTTAAAAACAGCTACATTAGCATCAGTAAGAGCAGGAAACGCCCAAGAGGCATTGTAATATATTCTTTCAATACTGTCAATTAATCCCAATTTTGAAGCATTTAAAAATGGCTGAAGGCCTAAAGTTGCAAAAGTCGTGTTCCCTGCAAGTGTTAATCCATCAATATAATTTTGCTCAAAATCCTGTGGGGTAGTTGTACCTTCAGCACCCCATGATCCATCATTATTTACAATTATGTCTTTTATATTATATGACACAAAAAACTGCAATGTTTGTGTAGCCAAAGAAGTGTCAGACAATGAATTGATTTTTAAAATATAATTACCTATACCTGATGTATTGCCCGGAACAACGCTTAAGAGTACATTTACAGATGTTTCATTATTTAAAACTATAATGGCCGTATCAGTATAATTCTGACTATTAAATGAATAAGATGCAGACCAATCTGAAGGCTGTGTATAAGACATGACTATTCTGAAAGAATCTTGCGATGCTGAATAATTATTAAGATTCATTAAAAAATCTGTGTTTATGCCCTGCATTCCCGGCTTGTATATTCCGGTCTCAGGAACAAATTCCCACTGGGGGTCTAAGTTAGAGCCAGCATTTATAACATTTTTATTAGCATCATTTTGCACAAAAGCGATAATATATATTTGTGTTGTATCCCATGCTACATTAATAGTATAATTAAAATTATATATAACAGAATCACCTATTGAAGGTGGTGTAAAGCTTTCACCTGTAGCATTATCAAGAAATTTTCTGAAAATATTGGGGAAATACTTTTCTCCATTGCCACCGGGCGCTATTGCATACGTTTTTTCTTTTTCAACAACAGCCGTTCTCAACTTGTACGTTCCTGCAGGCAAGGTATCTTCCGAATAAACAACCACCTCCACATTATGCGAAATACTATCAAATGGCATGTCCTTTACTTTTATTCTTAATGGTGATGGCAACATAGCTTCATTATCAATTATACTGTTTGTTACTCCTGAAGGGCTTCCAGCAAATTTATTTCCTTGCATTTTAATGTGGGGCACACCAGACACACCATAATAAGTTACCCTGCTTTGAACTTCTGAAGGATTATGTGCATTCATAGGGTCAACACCAGGCCAATTGGTATGATAGGCAATATGTAATATTCTTCCTTTGTTGGTTTTAAGAATATTATTAGTAAAGTCAGGATTTTGTGCAGCGCAAGGAGCACAACTGGCATTGGTAAAATGCTCAAATAAAACCATTTTTTTGGCTTGTGAGAATGCAACTAAATTTAAGAAAATAAAGAAAAACAATACCATTGAAATGTAAACTTTTTTCATAATTAAATAATTTATATTGAAACATTTAAACACTTATATATTTTGCTAAATTAAAAAAAGAAATGTTAAGTTTTCAAAAAACAATATGTTAACATTTATTATATTATCCCATGATTGTATAAAATCCAAAGAGATTTATAAAATTGTTAACTTTGCAAAAACAAATAACAAAATGAGCACAGTCAACTTAAAGAAAATCAAGAATATAAACCCCAAAAATAATTTGGTTTTATTGGTTCAAAATTTATCAGAGATTTCAAAAGAACATTTTACAACAAAAGAGTTTGAATTTATTGAGAACAAATTCAAAGAAGACACCAACCTTATCAATGTCAACTATTTAGAAAATTACGTTTGGATATATTTCTTCAAAACACCAAATACTGAATCATATAAAGATTTTGAAGATTACCGCAGAGCCGGCAATGAAGTAAGCATACAATTAGTAAAAAACAAAATAGACAATATACAAATTGCTGATTATCAAAGCTCTAAAGATAACACATGGGCTTTTATTGAAGGCATGGCTTTAGGCGTTTACAGTTTTGACAAGTACAAACTGGAAAATAAAAGGAATTTTACATTTTCAATTTTTTCAAAAGTACTCGACAATAAATCCCTTAACGAATTAAATAGTATTATTTATACAGTATATAAATGTCGGCACTTAGTAAATGAGCCATATTCTTACCTTACAACTTTAAAATTTGCTGAAGAAATTGACGAAATGTCTCAAGAGAGCAATTTGAAAATTAGCTTTTTCAATAAAATAAAAATAGCTACATTAAAAATGGGTGGTTTGCTCGCTGTAAACAAAGGAAGCAATGAACCACCATTTTTTGCTGTCATTGAATGGAAACCTCAAAATGCTATAAATACAAAACCTTATATTTTAATTGGTAAGGGAATCACCTTCGACTCAGGTGGATATAGTGTAAAACCTGCTGCAAGTATGGAAGAAATGAAAATTGACATGAGTGGTGGCGCTGTTACTATATCTACACTCAGTTTGGCAGCTAAAAACAACTTGCCAATTCACGTCATTGGGTTAATTCCTGCAACAGACAACAAGATTAATGACAAAGCTCAGCTACCAGGTGATATTATAACCATGCATAACGGAAAAACAGTAGAAGTTTTGAATACAGATGCTGAAGGAAGACTCATTTTGGCTGACGCATTAAGTTATGCCCAAAAATATGATCCCGAATTAGTTATTGATATAGCTACGCTGACAGGCTCTGCACATCTGGCATTAGGCAAGTACACTATTTTTGCAACAGGCAAAGAACACAGAAATTTGATGAATAAATTAATACAAAGTGGCGAGAATGTTTATGAGCGATTGGTAGAGTTCCCTTTATGGGATGAATATGCCGAATCGTTACAATCAAAAATAGCTGATTTAAAAAATGTCGGAGCAAGACATGCAGGGGCTATTATAGCTTCAAAGTTTCTTGAAAATTTCACAAGTTATCCATGGATACATCTTGATATTGCAGGACCTGCATTTTTCGAAAAATCATGGAATTATCATTCATCCGGAGCTACAGGTATTGGGGTACGTCTATTATACAATTTTTTTAAAAATATTGCATACACAAAGTAAAAGAAGATTTATGAAAGTGATTCATTAGATTTGGCGTTCTGATTAAATATAATTTAATCAGAATTATTTGTAGCAAGTAAATGAATAAATTAATTTTGTAAAAAAACTAAAAAATGAATACAGTTGAAAATTTAATAAAAGTAGGAATCACACATGGTGACATTAATGGAATAGGTTATGAAATTATAATAAAAACATTTGCCGCTTCATATTTGCAAGAATATTGCATTCCGGTTATTTATGGGTCTTCCAAAGTTGCATCTTATCACAAAAAAGCCGTTGATGTTAAAGATTTCACTTTCAACCTCGTAAAAAATGCTGAACAAGCTAAAGAAAATCGCGTAAATATTGTTAATGTAACCGAAGAAGAAGTAAAAATTGAACTGGGAACCTCTACTGAAATTGCAGGAAAACTTGCCTTACTTTCACTAGAACAGGCAGTTGACGATTTAAAAAAACACCATATTGATGTATTAGTTACTGCGCCTATAAATAAAAGCAATATTCAATCACCTAATTTCAAATTTCCCGGTCACACCGAATATCTTGCCCAGAAGTTTGAAAAAAAAGATTATATGATGTTGATGGTGGCTGATGATTTGAGAATTGGCACTGTAACAGGCCATATTCCACTTAAAGATGTTGCACCAAGCATAACCAAAGAACTTATCATTAGTAAAATAAAAATTCTAAACAAATCACTCATAGAAGACTTTGCTATCCGCAAACCTAAAATAGCAATTTTATCCCTTAACCCTCATGCAGGAGATTGCGGTTTACTTGGGAAAGAAGAACAGGAAATCATATCACCTGCTATCAACAGTGCTTTTGACAATAATATTCTTGCTTTCGGGCCATTTGCTGCAGATGGTTTTTTTGGTTCAAATGAGTTTAAAAAATATGATGGCATCATTTCAATGTACCATGATCAGGGTTTAATTCCATTTAAAGCTTTAGCTTTCGACGCTGGTGTCAATTTCACTGCCGGTCTTCCATTTGTTCGCACATCTCCTGCACATGGCACAGCTTACGACATTGTAGGCAAAGACATTGCTTCAGCGGAATCATTCAAAGAAGCAGTTTTACTTGCTATTAAGATTACGAAAAACAGAGCAGAATTCAAAAAATTAAATGCCAATCCGCTTAAATTCTCAAACCTCGAAGATGAGAACTAGTTAATTCTTCTTAACATTTTCATTTAATCAACTTTTTACTTTTTTCTGATGTTAACAAATTACAACAACTACAGTATCTTAGAAGTAAAAAATCTTATAGGTGGAGAATTCATCTCTCAAACTAACACATCATCAAATATAAACAATATATTTATTGACAGTCGGAATGTCATTACTCCTGAGAATGCATTATTTTTTGCAATTAAGACCAAGAGAAATGACGGGCATAAATTCGTCAATGAACTTTACCAAAAGGGTGTTAACAATTTTATAGTTTCCTCAACATCTGAAATCAACAACCTTCCTATTAGTGCTAACATAATTCTTGTTAAAGATACTTTAAAAGCCTTACAGAAACTATGCGCAGCGCATAGAAAAAAATTCAACATCCCAATAGTGGCTATTACCGGCAGCAACGGAAAAACAATTGTAAAAGAATGGCTGTTTCAACTTTTAGCACCCGACAAAACGATAGTAAGAAGCCCCAAGAGCTATAATTCTCAAATAGGTGTACCTCTTTCTGTTTGGCAGATTTCTTCAAAAGATGAACTTGGAATTTTTGAAGCAGGAATTTCTGAACCCGATGAGATGGAGGCCCTGAAAAATATCATTCTTCCCGATTATGGTATTTTTACTAATATCGGCCCCGCACACGACGAAAATTTTATTAATAACAAACAGAAAATTGGAGAAAAACTAAAACTTTTTACAAAAGTAAATACACTGATTTATTGTTCTGACTATAATGAAATTCAAGAAGTTATTATTAAATCTGAAATTCTTAAAAACATTAAAACTTTTACTTGGAGCAGAAAGGCTGATGCTAACCTCATAATTAAAAATATAGTAAAAGAGAAAAATCAAACTTTTATAAAGGCTAAACATCTAAATGAAGATATAGAAATTAAAATTCCCTTCAACGACGACGCGTCTATTGAAAATGCCATAAATTGCTGGTGTTTTTTACTTCTTTTAGGTATTAAAAATGAAATTATAGCAGGCAGAATATCTAAGTTAAACTCGGTCGCCATGCGACTTGAACTAAAGGAAGGCATTAACAATTGTACAATTATAAACGACAGTTATAATTCTGATATTAATTCGCTTATAATTGCACTCGATTTTCTCAAGCAACAAAGGCAACATAACAAAAAAACACTCATTTTGTCTGATATTCTTCAAAGCGGCAAAAACAGCTCAGAACTATATGAAGAAGTTTCTGCTCTCGTTAATGAAAAAGGAATACATAAGATTATCGGTATTGGAAAAGACATAAGCAGCCAGGCGAAAAAGTTCAGTATCGAAAAGCTTTTTTATAAAACAACTTCCGATTTCATTAAAGACTTTCCTTTCTCAGAACTAAACAATGAAGCAATCCTCCTAAAAGGTGCGCGGGATTTCGAGTTTGAAAAAATCATAGCGTATCTTCAACAGAAAACCCATAAAACAATCCTAGAGATAAATTTTAATGCCATTGTAAACAACCTTAATTTCTATAAAAGTTTGCTGCTACCCGATGTAAAAATGATGGTTATGGTAAAAGCATTCTCTTATGGGACAGGCAGTTACGAAATAGCAAACTTATTACAGTTCTATCAGGTCGATTATCTTGGGGTCGCATTTACAGATGAAGGTAAAGATTTAAGAAAGGCTGGTATTACACTGCCAATAATGGTTATGAACCCTGAAGAGACAAGTTTTGATGATATGATTAAATATAATCTGGAGCCTGAAATATTCAGTTTCAGAATTCTCGATTTATTTGAACAAGCACTTTTAAGAAATAATTTCGAAGGCAGGTTCAACATTCATATTAAGATAGATACAGGAATGCACAGATTAGGGTTTGAAGAATTTCAGGTTATAGATTTAATAGCCAAACTCAAGAAAAATGAAAGGTTAAATGTCAAATCCGTTTTTTCTCATTTAGCATCTAGCAGTAACATCCTTCACGACAATTTCACAAATTACCAGATAGATCTTTTCGAAAAAATTTGCAAAACACTTAAACAAAATATTGGAGACGGATTTTTAAAGCATATCCTAAACACAACAGGTATCAATCGTTTTAAAAACAAACAATTCGATATGGTACGGCTTGGTTTAGGTCTGTATGGTGTAACATCAAACTCCAACGAACAGTCATTTCTGCAAAATGTCAGTGTTCTACGCACATCCATTTCTCAAATAAAACATATTAAAGCAGGTGATACTATTGGATACGACAGAAACTGTATGGCTAACAAAGATATGATTATTGCAACTGTCCCAATAGGTTATGCTGATGGTTTCAGCAGACGACTTGGAAATAATAAAGGGAGAATGAAAGTTAATAATGTTTATGTGCCTGTAATTGGAAATGTTTGTATGGATATGTGTATGCTCGACATCACAAATACACAGGCTAAAGAGGGTGATGAAGTTATTGTTTTTGATAAAGATTATTCTGTTATTGACTTTGCAAAAGACATGGACACTATTCCTTATGAAGTCTTAACAGGATTTTCAAGAAGAGTTAAAAGAGTGTATTTTCACGAATAATATTTGCATAAATCCCTTATAAATGCAATCCAGATAATAAAAATATGATAAAAAAGCATCTTGTTTTTTTAGTATTATTTATCATTTTTTTATTATCCGTATTAATCAGGTTTAATCAGATTTCACCTATTGTAAAAAGCCATGAACAAACCTATATTTTAACACTTCAAACTTCAGAAATATGGAGAACTGATGGGTTGTTTAATTGTCATCTGACACCTATGTGGACATACAATAACCCCGGGGATAAATACATAGCCTATTACAAGAGACTTGAAGACAATAAAGGCAACAATTATTATGTCTCTTTTCCACCTTTATCTTTTATTGTTGCACATATAGTACTTTCCCCCTTTAATTTAAATAATGGAAAGTTAGTATTGCAAATATTTAATTTATTACTGCATTTCTTTTCAGCAATAATAATTTATTTAATTATTTGCCTTCTCTACAATCATACAATTAAAAAACTCTTTGCTCCGGCTCTTGTAGCATTTGTTGTTTATTTATTTATGCCAGTCATGCTGTATTTTCACACAGACATTTTTTTTCCGGAAATGCTGGGTCAGGTTTTATGGATTGTCTCAATATATGTTCTGCTGCTTTATAAGAGAGGCGTATTAAATAAACCAAACCTGACTTTATTTATTACCCTATTTATATTTTTATACTCCGAGTGGATCGCTGTATTTTTTATCATCACCATTTTTCTTTATTGTATCCTTTCCAAAAATAAAGAAAACCTTAAGAAGCTATTATTTGTTTCTTCTATAGCTTTAATATTTGCAGGATTTCTAATGTTTATTCAATATGCTTCTATTACTGGCGTAAAAGATTTGCTGCATTCTATGGGGATTAGGTTTCTCGAACGCAGTGGTTTCTTTGGCCAAAAATACAGCAGCATGGGCATTCACATTTTCTCACTTCATTCCCTAAAACTGTTTGCGCTTAATTTAAACAAAGCCTTATCTATTTTTGGTTACATAACAATTATTTTATTTCTAATTTTAATCTTTAGAAAAAAAATATCTATATCATCAGACATAAAACTATTGCTTTTTCTAATAATAATCCCGTTATTAATTCATTGGATTATCTTTTTCAATGCCAACGCCATACATCTTTTACTTATGGCAAGAACCACCGTGCCAATCAGTATTATTGCAGGTATTGCAAGCTGTTCAATCATAAATAAACACAAAGCCAGTAAGACAAAATGGATTTTCACTAATTCTATATTAACTGCTTTTATATTATTTTCAGCTATAATGTATAAAAGGGATTTTACTTTTTCAGAACAATACACTTCTCTATATAATTGGGCATGTAGCATCAAAGATAAAGCTAAGCATAACCAATCCATTTTTATTACTTCTGATAGCAATATACCTGAACCCGAGAAATATCTCACTTTCATATCAAAAAGAAATATAGTCAGAGTTGCTGATAAAAGGGAAGCAGAAGATTATATGAATAAAATAAATAAAAATGGTGAGATTATATTATTTCATTTAAACAACAATGCGTGTTCAATTGAAATTATCCAACATTATCGCTAACAGAAATCATTTTTTCAAATTCGGGCAACCCTATAGCATCATCGAGTAAAAAATCACCTATTCGTGTCCTGCACAGAGCACTTAAGTAGGCACCACTTCCCAAAGCCAATCCAAAATCTCTTGCCAATGATCTTATATAAGTACCCTTGCTACAAACTACTCTGAATGAAACTTCAGGCAATTTAATCTCTGTAATTTCAAACTCTTTAATAAATATTTTCCTTTTCTCTAAAACTATATCTTCACCACGCCGGGCTAATTCGTACGCCCTTTCACCATCAATTTTTTTGGCCGAAAATAAAGGGGGTATTTGATCAATCTCTCCCATAAATTTTTTGGTGGCTTCTGTTATCATCTCATTTGTAATATGCGAAATGTTGTAAACTTTATCAACAGCAGTTTCCATATCACTCGACGGTGTGGTTGCACCCAAATAAAATGATCCTGTGTATTCTTTTTCAAAAGCCTGATAGGTGTCAATCTTCTTTGTAAACTTCCCAGTACAAAGTATCAATAAACCTGATGCCAATGGGTCAAGTGTGCCTGCATGTCCTATTTTAATTTTCTTTATTTTTAGTAAAAACTTCAACTGACATCTCATTTTATTTACAACATCAAAAGAAGTCCATCCGTAAGGTTTATTTATAAGCAAAACCTCACCTTCTAAAAAATTAAAATTTGTTTTTATCATGAACTATAAAATCGTCAAATCAATGCCAATCAAGTACAGAGCTAATATAAGCAGCCCAACAAAAATACGGTAATAGCCAAACCATTTAAAACCATATTTAGTCAGAAAATTAATAAAAAACTTTATGGCTATCATGGCAACTACAAAGGCAACTATATTCCCAAACAGCAATATGCCAATATTATCAGTATTAATAACAGAATAGTTCTTAACAAGCTTGTATCCCGAAGCAGCAAACATTGTTGGGACAGCAAGAAAAAATGAAAACTCAGCCGCAGTCTTTCGTGTCAGCTTTTGAGACATACCCCCTATTATTGTAGCTGCCGAACGCGACACTCCAGGAATCATGGCAATAACTTGAAAAAAACCGATTTTTATGGCTTTCACATATGTAACATCCTGATTTTCATCTGTTTTATCAAACCACTTATCAACAAATAAAAGCACCACCCCACCAAGCACTAACATGACTGCAACAACATAAACATTTTCCAATAAAGCATCTATATAATCTCCAAGCAATAAACCAAAGAATGCAGCAGGTAAAAATGCAATAAATAATTTGTAATAAAAACCTATGGTCTGAAAAAATCTTTTAAAATAAAGAACAACAACTGATAAAATAGCTCCAAACTGTATATTAACAATGAAAGCCTGCACAAAATCATTGCTTTTCATACCCAATACACCCTCTGTCAAAATCATGTGTCCTGTTGAAGAAATAGGCAGAAATTCTGTTATGCCCTCTACAATAGATAAAATTAATGCTTGCAACCAGGTCATTACTGCTTATTCGTTTTTCGTTAAATCATTCTCTGCTTCTTCCTTAGGCCTTTTCATAATAGCATATATTTCTATTACAAAACCTGTAACTATTAAAATTGGTGATAATGTCAACCTTCTGAAACTAAATAACTCTTCACTAAATTCATTAGGATTGGATGATCCCCCTCCAATCATCAACAGAAACCCCACTAATATAAAACCAATTCCTATCAACATGATAATGTATTTTTCTTTACTAAACACAAAACTAATCTTTGACTCTTTAGTTTTATTTTTTGAAAGAACTGAAGCTGTTTCATTTTTTGATTCCTTTGCCATGCCTGAAAACTTTATAAATTAATAATAATACAAATAATCTGTTTTAATTTTTAAATATTTGCGTACTGCGAAAAACGTTGATAACCACGATATTATTATTCCTACAATAAGTATAAATAAAAACAAGTACAAATAACTGTCAATTTCGCGCAAATTAATAAGTTCGGGAACCCCTTTCTGTACCCAATACAACGTTCCTGTTAAAAAGCAAATAGTCAGCAACGCAGCAATAATCCCTTGCACTATGCCTTTTGCAATAAAAGGCTTTCTTATAAAACCTTGCGTTGCACCAACCAACTGCATACTCTTAATAATAAAACGTTTAGAGTAAACAGCAAGCCTTATAGTATTGTTAATTTGAACTATAGCAATAAATAAGAACAATGCCCCAAATACTAATAATAAAAAGCTTAATTTACTAATATTCTCATTCACAAGATGTACTAAAGATTTCTGATATATAACTTCTTTAATACTTTCATTTTTTAATAATCTTTTTTCTATAGCCTGCAAACTGTCATTATTGGCATATTCAGCTACCAACTTTACTTCTATCGATGGCAACAAAGGATTATAACCCAAAAATGAGATAAAATCTTCTCCCAAATCTTTCTTTAATTGTTCAGCGGCTTGTTCTTTAGTAATATATTCAGTCTGTTTTGCAAAACTTGCCGCATCCAAAGTCTTTTGAAGTTGAAAAATGTCAGCCTCTTTTACATCATCTTTCATAATGACAGAAAAACCAATATTTTCTTTGACATAATCGGATATTTTCTTGGCTTCACTTATTACCAGACCTAAAAGCCCAAGCACATATAAAACCAGTGTAATACCAATTATTGTTGACAAATAGGATGTTTGTAATCTTCTTTTATTATATTTAAGCTCCTTCGACATTCAAACTTTTTTTCAAAGTGCTAAGTTAAAAATTTTATTTATGCCACAAATCTTTTTTATTTCAAAAATATTCAGATTAACACTTAAGTACTTAATGTATTATCCAAGCCTATGTATTAAAAAATATCAATGAGGCCATTATTATTAAAATCTTTGCAGCACTTACAAACAAATCTTTGAGATACTACAAAATCTCTGCTTAATCTTTAATTGTTTTATTAATTTTGCACCTTATTTATACTTTTAAAAATGGAATATAATTTTCACGAAATTGAAAAAAAATGGCAACAGTACTGGGCCGACAACAAAATTTATAAAACAGAAATAGATCCCCAAAGACCTAAGTATTATATTTTAGATATGTTTCCATACCCTTCGGGAGCAGGCTTACATGTGGGACACCCACTTGGTTATATCGCATCTGATATTTATTCCAGATACATGCGCCTCAAAGGTTTCAATGTTTTACACCCCATGGGATTCGATGCTTATGGTTTGCCGGCCGAGCAATATGCCATTCAAACAGGACAACACCCTGCAATTACTACCGAAAAAAATATCAAAAGATATAAAGAGCAACTCAATAAAATTGGTTTTTCCTACGACTGGGATCGTGAAGTAAGAACTTGTGATCCATACTATTATAAATGGACCCAATGGGCTTTTATCAAAATGTTTAATGCCTGGTACAACAAAAAAACAGACAAAGCCGAATCTATCGATAATTTGATTGAAGCCTTTAATAAAAATGGCAATATTGATATTGTAGCGGCATGTAATGAAACTTCTGTTTTTAATGCTTCCGAATGGGCTGTTATGACAGGTATAGAACGCAACGACATACTAATGAACTATCGCCTGGCATACTTATCAAATACTATGGTAAACTGGTGCGCTGAACTAGGGGTTTTAGCCAATGATGAGGTAAAAGAAGGATTCTCTGTCAGAGGAGGATACCCTGTTGAAAGAAAGCAGATGAAACAATGGCAATTGCGTATAACTGCCTATGCACAGAGACTTTTAGATGGCATTGAAACGCTCGATTGGAGTGAATCACTTAAAGAACAACAAAAAAATTGGATTGGGCGTTCCGAAGGGTGTTTGATAGATTTTAAAATACACAATTCCAATGCTTTTCTTAAAGTATTTACAACACGCCCCGACACCATTTTTGGGGCTACTTTTATGGTCATTGCTCCTGAACATGAGCTTGCAACTTCAATCTGTACTGATGAAAATAAATCCGAAGTAGAAGATTATATTAAACATTCGAAAAACAAAAGTGAACGTGAACGACTGGCTGAAGTAAAAAACATAAGTGGCGTCTTTACCGGAGGTTATGTAGAACATCCTTTTTCAAATAAATTAATTCCAGTTTGGATTGCTGATTATGTTCTAGCAGGATATGGAACAGGAGCAATTATGGCTGTTCCGGCACACGATTCACGCGATTATAATTTTGCAAAACATTTTAACATTCCTATTACTGAAGTTGTTTCAGGGGGCGATATTTCCGAAGCCTCTTACGATGCTAAAGAAGGAATATTAATCAATTCTGATTTTATTAATGGAATGCAGGTAAAAAAAGCCATAGAAACAATCTCTCAAGAAGTTGAAAAAAGAGGTATCGGTGCTGCAAAAGTAAATTTCAGATTACGCGATGCTGTTTTCAGCCGTCAAAGATATTGGGGAGAGCCTTTCCCTGTATATTATAAGGACAGCATCCCTCATTCTGTTAATGAAGACAAATTACCATTGGAATTGCCTTCCATTGACACATTTCAACCTTCAGACAATGGAGAACCCCCATTAGCTCGTGCTTTAAATTGGCATACTCCCGAAGGATACCCTTACGAATGCAGTACTATGCCCGGTTTTGCTGGCTCCAGCGCCTATTACCTAAGATACATGGACCCTAAAAATGAAAAAGAACTGGTATCAACTACTTCCAACAACTATTGGCAAAATGTTGATCTATACATAGGAGGCGCTGAACATGCAACCGGACATCTTATTTATTCACGTTTTTGGAATAAATTTCTTTACGATTTAGGCTTTGTTTGTAAAGATGAACCTTTTAAAAAACTCATTAATCAAGGCATGATTCAAGGTCGCTCTAACTTTGTTTACCGAATTAAAGGCTCTAATACTTTTGTTTCATATAATCTGAAAAACAATTATGAAACTACCCCTATACATGTTGATGTAAACATTGTTGAAAACGATTCACTTGATATTGAAGCATTTAAAACCTGGAGGGATGAATACGCCACTGCTGAATTTATTCTTGAAGATGGCAAATATTTATGTGGAAGCGAAGTTGAAAAAATGTCAAAATCGCTGCATAATGTTGTCAACCCCGATGATTTAGTAGAAAAATATGGTGCAGATACATTGCGCCTTTACGAAATGTTTCTGGGTCCTCTTGAACAATCAAAACCATGGGATACCAAAGGAATTGAAGGTGTTTTCAGGTTTATAAAAAAATTATGGCGTCTTTACCACGATAATAATAACAACCCTTTGATAACAAATGAAGAACCCACTTTAAATGAACATAAAACATTACATAAAACCATCAAAAAATTTCAGGACGACCTCGAACGTTTTTCTTTCAATACCAATGTCAGCTCTTTTATGATTTGTGTCAACGAACTTACAGAGCTTAAATGCAATAAAAGAGCAATTCTTGAACCTTTAACTGTTTTAATTTCACCTTATATTCCTCATATTGCTGAAGAATTATGGCAGATATTAGACAAAAAAGACTCCGTTACTAATCAGCAATTCCCTGTTTGCAACCCACAATATCTCATCGAAAATGAAATCACATACCCTGTATCGTTTAACGGCAAAATGAGATTTAAAATCAATTATCCGGCTGATTATTCAAAAGAAACTATTGAAAAAGAAATTTTAAGTTATGCTGATACTGTAAAATGGCTAGAAGGGAAGGTACCAAAAAAAATAATTGTCGTTCCGAGTAAAATCATTAACATTGTTTTATAAAATTGGAATACATTTTGACTAATTTTTGCCTCATCAAAAAATCTAATATTATGAAAAAGTTATTTTTTATTTTATCTTGCATTTTAATATGCACTTTAAAAACAAATGCTCAGGACTTAAGAGTAGTTAATAATGAATACTTTCAGAGAGGTGAAAAAATTGTTTATAAAGTATATTACGATTCTTTTGTTACTGGTAATGTTAACGCAGGTGAAGCCAGTTTAGAAATAGAAAAAGAAGACCGAATTGTTGCAAACAGAAGCACAATGCATGTTATTGGGTTAGGTAAAACAAAAGGACTTTTTAATCTGTTTTTCAAAGTTGTCAACCGTTATGAAACTTATATTGATGAAAAAGCCATCGCCCCATTACTTTTTATTAGGCGTATCAACGAAGGTGGATACAAAAAAAGTCAGGATGTGACTTTCAATCACTTTAAAAACCTTGCAATAAGCAATACTGCAACTGTACCCGTAACTGATTATATTCAGGATATTATTTCTGCTTTTTATTATGCCAGAACTATTGATATTAAAGATATTAAAAAGGGTGATGAATTCCCAATTAATTTCTTTCTCGACGATTCAGTTTATACTACGAAAATAATATTCGACGGTCGGGAAAATATTAAAACAGACTTAGGCACATTTAAATGTTTGCGATTCAAACCAATGGTGCTTTCAGGTACAGTTTTCAGTCAACCCTACCCTATGACTTTATATATTTCTGATGATAAAAACCGTGTCCCTATAATGGCTGAATCTGGCATTCTGGTAGGTTCAATAAAAATGGAATTAATTAAATATTCTGGATTAAAAAATCCTTTGACATCTAAAATAAAATAAATCCCCCTCTTTTGAATTCAAAAACTAATGTTGAAATAATGGCTCCTGTTGGCTCTTTTGAGTCATTAATGGCTGCAATACAAGGTGGGGCTGATGCTGTATATTTTGGTATCGGAAAATTTAATATGCGCTCACGATCTTCTCAGAATTTCACTTTAGATGACCTAAAAAGCATTACTGAAATTTGTAAGGAAAATAAAGTAAAAACCTACATTACTTTAAATACTGTTCTTTATGATGATGAGATTGAAAATGTTAAAAAAATAATTGATTGCGCATTTGAAAATCAAATTGATGCTATTATTGCCTCAGACAGAGCTGTAATTAATTATGCCATCGAAAAAAAAATAAATATTCATGCTTCTACCCAATGCAATATTTCAAATTTTGAAGCTGTTAAATATTACTCTCAATTTTCAGATGTGATAGTACTCGCACGTGAATTGAATCTGTCTCAGATAAAAAATATCTGTAAAAAAATTAAAGAAGAAAAAATTCATGGCCCCTCTGGTAAATTAGTACGTATTGAAGCTTTTGCTCATGGCGCTTTATGCATGGCCATTTCAGGCAAATGTTACTTAAGTCTCGATAATCTGAACTATTCAGCTAACAGAGGAGCCTGTCTTCAACTGTGTCGCAGGATTTATTCTGTTAAAGATGAAGAAGAAGGTCATGATTTTAAAATTGATGGAGCCTACATCATGTCTCCCAAAGATTTATGTACTATTGATTTCCTCGACCAGATGGTTAATGCCGGTATTTCTGTTTTAAAAATTGAAGGACGTGGACGTTCGCCTGAATATGTTAAAACAGTAACACAATGCTATAAAGAAGCCACAGAGGCAATTTTTAATAAAACTTACTCCGAAAGCTCTTTAAAAACATGGAAAGACAAATTGAATGCTGTCTATAACAGAGGATTTTGGGAAGGTTATTACTTGGGGAAGAAAATTGGTGAATGGACCAGCAAATATGGTTCTCAGGCCTGCACCAAAAAGGTCTATATTGGAAAAATCACCAACTATTTTTCAAAACTCAATGTAGCTGAAGTAAAAATTGAAACCGGAAATTTAAATATCGATGATAACATCATTATTATTGGACCTACCACCGGTGTTGTTGAAAACAAAATTAGTGAAATAAGAGTTGACCTTTTACCTGTTAATCAAACAGGCAAAGGCACAACATGCTCAATCCCAATCAATGATACAGTGCGCAGAGCTGATAAATTATATAAAATTGTAAATATTGACAGTTATTCAGACACTACAGATGATGAATAAAACCTATAACAATTTAAAACCGAACTTAGACGCAAACTTTTGTTGAGCTGTATCAAATTTTAAAAACTCATTTTCAATAATACTATTGTATGATTTTAGGTTTTCCCCAAAATCATTGGCTTTATTTAAACTATCAGTTTTATTGGGGTTCACTTTTTCTCTTTTCAACACCATTAAATCGAGAATTTTTATACTAGCAACTTTCCTATATACATTTATCATATTTAGTGCAGCCACATAAAAATCGGAATAACCTTCAAAAGCACCTATAAGTTTAATTTCTTTTTCAGATGAATCAATTTGATTAATAAACCGATCATAATCTTTATCAAAATTAAGGGTATCGTCAGCAAGCAAATAAAATATTAATTTTTCTTCAATATCTGTAACTTTCTGATAACTTAAAACAATTTTCTCATTATAATTTATAGCATCTTTAGACTTATCAGAGCAAGATAAGAGAAGTAAAGCTATAAAGTAAAATATTATTCTATTTGCTTGCTTCATCAATACTATTTAATGTTCACTAATGCTTCATCAACAGCTTTCAGCATAGGCTTATTTGAGATCTCTTGGTTTACTGCTTTTAACATCCATAACTGAGGCACAATACAACCATTCGTAAACATTCTGTAAGTTTCATCGGCAAAATTTGCTTTTTTGGTCTGAATGTAATCTTCAACCTGAAATTGAATCAAATGTCCTACCGGATAAGCTGAAAGATATAATGGATAGGATATCATGTGTGAATATATACCTAAAATAGGTTCATCCTTTTTGTTAAAAACAGGAGCATAATACTTGTTCCAAACATCTTTTGAAATCACTACCACTTGGTTTTTTAATTGTTCCGGTGTCGCATTGGGGTTTTTATATAGCCACTTCCAAACTTCCATATCAACAAGAGAAACACCCATAATTTCATAAACACTCCAAAAAATATCTAAGGTTTCGTTTGATTTCTGATTAACATCATTGTTTTTAATACCCATTAATTCTAAATCTCTCATTTGAAACATAAAAGCGTGAGCTTCAGTAAACGCAGTGTTGGGAACACCTCTAAGCATGTAATAGTCAACATTATGCAATGTAATAGTTTGTTCAACATTATGACCTAATTCATGCATAGCAATATTGTATCCTTTATAGTCCATACCTTGTTTAGGAATTCGTGTCCTAAGAAGTGAAAGATCTGATTTCATCTGAGCTCCCCATGCATGACCTGAACCTCTTGCGCCTTCTACTGCTATATGCGATGCAATTTCTTTTGCTTTGTCAGCTTTATAGCCAAGTTTAAAAAGAAAAGTCGGAATTTCTTTCTGATAAGCTTCTACATTAGGGTATTTTTTATTCAAGGTTTTAGTCAGATCATCTTCATTGATTGAACTTCTCGACTTAAAGCCATCATACCAAATATCAAAAGGTTCTAACTCACGACCTAATTTCTTTTTAATTATAAGTCCGACCTTTTTAACTTGTTCTGAAGAGACCAATTCAACAAATAATTTCTCAACAAATTCTTGCCTAAGCTCCATACCTTTTTCAAAAGCCCTGTCAATGTATGTGGGATAATAGGGTGAATATTTATCTGCTTTCTCCAACGACTTAAAATTATTTAAAAGATGTTCGTAACGGGTATTTGGCTCTTTTTCAAAATCAATTTTCTTATTATCTTTCATAACAACATTTTCGTAGGGATTCCATATCAGACTGTCATTATTTATTACATCTTTAGGAATTTCCTGCAAAATAATCCTTTTCATTACTTCATAAATCAGCTTTTGTTTTTTCAAACCTTCTTCAACTTTACTGTAGTTAGATTTTAATTCATCTCTCAATCCCCAGTGTGAAATAAGTTTTTTGCTTATACTATCATTGAACAATTGTTTATTATTATTATCTCTTAAATTATTCATCACAATATTATATTGCGATATATAAGTTTCAGCCTGAGTGGCAACCTCCGATTGGTTTAATAAAATTGAAGCCGGTGTTCTAGATGTAAAAGCATCACCCATACGGCAATAAGCCCACTCCTGGCTTGTCCAGTTTTTTCCTAATTCTTCTTTTTCAGCCAACGTATAGAAAGGGAAATTTAATAAAACATTGTGCGCAAATTTATTACTGAATAAGTCATCCGTAAGATGTGAAGAAGGATCGTAGCTGCCAAAAATTTCATCAACAGGTGTAATTTTGCCTAAGTCAAGATGTAAAGTTCTTTTTAAATCAACATTCATCTTATTGAAATTTCCAAAAAGAATTTCAAAATATTGAGATGTTTTAAGAAAAAATTCATTGAGCTTATCTTTATCAGCAATAAAATTGTCATTACAAAACTTTTTAAAATCATCTTGTGTTCCATCCTCTTTTTGCCAAAATTCCGCAGCTTGCTGCACCCCTTTTTCAATTCTAAACTTATTCTCAACACCCTTCAATACTATTAAACTATCAATAGTACTTTTGATAACATTTTCACTAATTGCACTCATACTGTTTTTCTTATTTTGATCACATTTTTTTGAATGACAGGCTGCTAAAAATAATACAGCTGTTAAAAAAAACAAACTAATTTTTTTCATATTCTTTTTTAAGTTTTGGTTTATTCATTTATAATTTATTATTAATCAGTGCTTTTACAGGCTCTAAGCCGAAAGGAGTACCCTCTTCGATAGCTTTTAGAACAGCTCCTCCTCCTGTAAAAATATAATAATTGGGGCTGTCAAGAGCCGTTATATAAAGGCCTGGCAAAAGTCTTTTAAGTTCTTGCATTGTATCTCCCCCTCCATACAACTTTACTGCTTTGTCATTATCATCTATAAGCTGATCTAAGGCAATAGTTCCTTCATTAAAATAAGGTGTAAAGCCCATAACAGCATTTACAAAAATAGTATGTGCATTATGAAATACTTTTAACACATTATCATTTTTGAATGATGCTTCTGCCACATCACAAATAAAATCCAAACTATCCCCTGATTTGCATTTTCTAATATCGATAGTCTTAAATTTACCTTTAATTTTCCCATCTAATGTTTTTGAAGAGATAACAAAAGGCAATTCAATAATTTTATCAGCAAAATCACTTGCATAATCTACAAATTTTTTAGCCAATGAAAGATCGGTTTCATCAATGCCATTAATTTTAAAACCATATTTTGCGGAAAGATAGGCATTGTAAATAACACCTCCCAAAACCAAATAATCTGCAACTTTCAGAAGGGCAAAAAGTGAATCAATTTTAGTATCAAACTTTGCCCCAGCAACTACAGCTAAGAAAGGCCTTTGGGGAGCATAAATTCTATTCAGATTTTGAATTTCTTTTTGCAATAAAAACCCAGCATAAGATGGGAGATATTTCGTTACCCCTACAGTTGATGCATGAGCCTGCCATGAACCAAATGCATCATTTATATAGATGTCGGCTAATCCGGCAAGCTGATAAGCAAACCTGTCAGCATCTTCATTTTTTGATTCCTCCCCAGTAAACCACCTTGTATTAGGCAAATAAATAGCATCAATTTTATCTTCCTTTAATTCTTTAATCATATGATTTACAGACGTTTCAATTCCTGCAAATCCTTTATTTTCAACAACATGAAAATCAGGTATTTTAATATTTATATGCAGTTTATTTTGCAAATATTCAACTATAGGAGATACTGATGTGTTTTCATCAATTAATATTTCTCCGGTTTTTTTATTTTTGGGCCTTCCAACGTGGGTCATTAAAATTAACTTGCCACCTTTTGCGTTTATATGATATAAGGTTCCAATAGTAGCATCTATTCTGTAGGGGTCGTGAATTAATCCTTTTTTTACAACATTATGATCAACTCTGACCAAAACAACTTTGCCTTTTAAATCAGCATTCTGAAGAAGCTGAAAATTTAAAAAATTAGTTTCTATCATAAATTTTAAATTTATATTATCAAAACAAAATTAAAGGTATTTTTAATAATTCAGCTATTTTTAAAAAATAAAGCCAAGTTCTAATAAATTATTATGTTTTTTTATAAAAATTTACATCAGTAAAATTACTTTTTTAATAATTCATTTCTAATCATAAATAGATGTTATTTAAATATTATTTTTTTTTGAGTTATCAATTAGTTAATTTTTATATTGCATCAAGAGTTTTTTTTTATTATATTTGTCAGTTATGAATACAATTTTTTTTATTCAGTAAAATAAAATTGAAAGCAACTTTGAATAGAGATTACGTCTTTTTTTTACTGTTTGTTTTTGTATATTTTTAGAAAATTATGAGCCCTTCAAAATATAGTCATTTTTGTTATATATTTTTTTTAAAAAAGCATAGAAAATTTCTATTTCTATTTTTTCTTTTTTCTATACTGTTTTCAAACAGTCTGTCAGCGCAGAATATATCAGGCATTATCAACACTTATTATCATGCATCAGCTGTTAACTATTGTTCAAATTCTGTAACAGTTGAAAACTGCGCTGGACTTGGGATTGGAGATAGTGTTTTAGTAATCCAAATGAAGGGTGCTACAATTGATTTAACAAATACAATTTCAAGCGGAAGTGTACTAAGTTATGATAATGCAGGAAATTATGAAATTGCGATTATAGACTCTATGTTTGGTTGCGAGTTAATTTTCAGAGATTCACTTGTAAACACCTATGACACAGTAGGATTGCAAATAATTGATATACCACATTATACAAGTGTTACAGTTACAGACACATTAAAATGTATGCCCTGGGATGGCCATAAAGGTGGCGTATTAATTTTTGAAGCCAGTGGCACTGTAACACTAAATGCACCAATTAATGTAAGCGACAGGGGTTTTAAAGGCGGTTCAAAATATTATTGTGATGGTACTTGTTCAAATACTGCTCCTGATTATGTCAGAGCCTGTACTTTTTCTTTTCCAAAAGGAGAAGGAATTGCAACAATTTCTATGAATTATGCAGGAGGAAGAGGAACTATAGGAAACGGAGGAGGTGCTTCAGGTGGATTCACTGGTTCTGGAGGAATAACAGATGCCTATTATTTGGGCGGCGGCGGCGGTGGTAATTACGGCACCGGAGGTTTAGGTGGAAAATCTTCAAGTGCTTGCGGTACAACCCCATGGCAAGGTGGTTTGGGAGGAAGAGGCTTAACCTATTCAAATGCATTAAATAAAATATTTATGGGTGGTGGTGGTGGTGTTGGCCATCACAAATTTTCATCAACAGGAAACGAATATGGCACAAATGGGGCAGGAATCTTAATAATTAAAGCTAATACTCTAGTAGGAAACAACCAAACAATTATAGCAAACGCAGTCGATGTGCCATTTTTATATTCTATTGTTGGCAGAAGTGGTGGTGGTGCAGGAGGTACTGTATTGTTAGATGTGTTGAATTATTCCGGAAATATAAATATTAATGTAAATGGAGGCAAGGGAGGAAATAATTCAGGAGGAAATAATTTTGGTCCAGGTGGTGGTGGTGGTGGTGGTGTTATTTGGCTAAGCAGCTCAACTACTCCTGCAAATATAATTTATAATATTTCCGGAGGTTTAAATGGGATGCAAGTACAAAATAATACTGCTTGGGGAGCAACCCCAGGCACTAATGGCGCAATATTAAATAACTTAACAATAAATCAAGGGCATAATGAATTTGTTTTTATTACTGCATTTACTAATTTTTATGTAAATACACCTTTATGTCAAGGTGAGACCATTAATTTATCAGGAGACTCAGTATTAGGTAATACTTCATACCTGTGGACTGGCCCAAATAATTATGAAGACACAACACTTGTTACATATACTCAAATTTCAAATGTTACTCCAGTTAATTCGGGCACATATAATTTACAAGTTATTGTTAATGGATGTCCTGGCCCAAAAATTCCTAAAAACGTTCTGGTTTATCCAACACCATCAGTTCCTACAGTACTAAATGCTGTAATTTGTGCAGGCACTCCAACACCAACATTAACAGACACTTCAAATTGTGTTGGAACTGTTAATTGGTATGATAACCCTGCAATGTTAACACCGATTCATACTGGAAATACCTATACGCCTCTTGTTTCAGCTGTCGGAACATATACTTATTACATCACTCAAACCCTCAATAATTGTGTAAGTCCACCCGACACAGCCACTTTAACAATTAAGCCTGTTCCTGTCGTAACTCAAATTATTAATATAGCCGTTTGTCCCGGTTCAACAATTAATGTCAGTAGTTTTACAAGCACACCGGCTGGGGCAACTTTTGCATGGACAAATTCAAACACAGCGATAGGACTTGCTGCAAGCGGAACCGGAAATATTGCTTCATGGACTGCACCTACAAATGGTTCAGGAGTTAATATTGTCGGAACTATATCAGTTACTCCCACATTGAACGGATGTCAGGGAACTCCCATGACTTTTACAGTCACTATTTATCCCAAACCAGTTATTACTCCAATAACAAATATTGCTGTTTGTCCCAATACAACCATAAACATAAGTAATTTCGTCAGTAATCCTGCAGGTTCAACTTTTGCATGGACTAATTCTAATACTGCTATAGGACTTGCTGCAAGCGGCACCGGGAATATTGCATCATGGACAGCACCTGCCAATGGGACAGGAGTTAATATTGTTGGAACTATATCTGTTATTCCTACTTTAAATGGATGTCAGGGTACACCCATGACATTTACTGTCACAATTTATCCTACACCAGTTGTGATCCAAAAAACAAACATTTCACTTTGTCCTGGGGGTACTATAAATATTGGAAATTTTGTAAGCTCACCTGTTGGTGCTTCATTTTCATGGACAAACTCAAATACAAGCATAGGACTGTTGGGAAGTGGCACTGGAAATATTGCTTCATGGACTGCTCCTGCTAATGCTACCGGAGCAAATATAGATGGAGTAATTTCAGTCATCCCTACTTTAAATGGTTGTCAGGGCCCCCCTATGACATTTACAGTTACAATATTACCAACTCCCAGAGTTATTCCAATTTCTAACATAGCAGTTTGTCCTGGTTCAACAATAAGTATTGGCAACTTCACAAGCTCACCTTCGGGTGCTACCTATACATGGACAAATTCTAACACTAACATTGGGTTGGTTGCTGGTGGGTCTGGCAATATTGCATCATGGACAGCTCCTGCCAATGGAACAGGAGCAAACATTACCGGTACAATCTCTGTAATCCCAACTCTTAATGGATGTCAAGGAAATCCTATGACTTTTACTGTTACTATATATCCTAAACCAACAATTAACCCCATTACAAATATTGCTGTTTGCCCCGGTACAACAATCAATGTTAGCAATTTTGTCAGTAACCCGACCGGGGCTTCCTATGCATGGACTAATTCTAATACCAATATTGGTTTAGGTGCAAGCGGCAATGGTAATATTCCTTCTTGGACTGCGCCTGCCAATGCAACTGGAGCTAATATTACTGGAACAATTACAGTTACACCTACACTAAATGGCTGTTCAGGTTCAGCCATTACATTTACTGTAACAATTTATCCAACACCAATTGTTAATCCTGTTTCAAATATTGCAGTGTGTCCGGGAGCAACAATTAATCCTGGCAATTTTTCCAGCAACCCTATAGGTGCTACATATACATGGACTAATTCTAATACAGCTATAGGACTTGTTGCAGGCGGTTCAGGAAGCATTGCATCATGGACGGCTCCTGCTAATGCTACAGGGGCAAATATTGTCGGGACCATATCTGTTATTTCTACACTTAATGGTTGTCAAGGTCCACCTATGACTTTTACAGTAACGATTTACCCAACACCTACTGTTGTACCAATTACAAACATTGCTGTGTGTCCGGGTTCCACAATTACAGTTGGCAATTTTACAAGTAACCCAACAGGAGCAACTTTTACATGGTCTAATTCAAACACAGCTATTGGACTTGTTGCAACAGGCTCAGGCAATATCGCTTCATGGACGGCTCCTGCTAATGCTACAGGGGCAAATATTGTCGGAACAATTACAGTTACACCAACACTCAATGGTTGTCAGGGAACACCCATGTCTTTTACAGTTACAATTTATCCTACTCCGACTGTAAGTCCAATTATTAATATTGCTGTATGTCCAGGCACTACAATTAATGTGAGTAACTTTGCAAGCACTCCTGCCGGTGCTACATTTGCATGGACAAATACAAATACCAATATAGGTTTAGGAGCTAGCGGTAATGGAAATATTCCATCGTGGACTGCTCCAGCTAATGCCACAAATGCAAATATAGTTGGAACAATATCAGTTATCCCGACACTTAATGGATGTCAAGGGCCTCCAATGAATTTTAATGTTACCATATACCCAACACCCACAGTTAACGCTATTAGCAATATTTCTGTTTGCCCCGGTTCAACAATTACAATAGGGAACTTCTCGAGTAATCCTGTAGGCTCTACATATACATGGACAAATTCAAATACATCAATTGGACTAGGTGCAAACGGGTCGGGGAATATAGCTTCCTGGACTGCACCTGCAAATGCAACAGGGGTAAATATAGTTGGAACTATTTCAGTAATACCAACTCTTAATGGTTGCCAAGGTTCCCCAATGACATTTACTGTGACAATATATCCTAGTCCTTCTGTTTCTTCAATATCTAATATTGCAGTTTGTCCGGGTGCAACAATAAATGTTGGCAATTTTGTCAGCACACCTTCAGGTGCCACCTTTGCATGGACAAACTCTAATATGAGTATAGGACTTACTGCAAGCGGAACCGGAAATATTTCTTCGTGGATTGCTCCCGCGAATGGTACTGGTTCAAACATAGTAGGTACTATTTCAGTAATACCAACACTTAATGGTTGTCAAGGTCCCCCAATGACTTTTACTGTCACAATATACACTTCACCTACTGTAAATACCATTTCTGATTTTGATGAATGTCCCGGAAATACAATAAATGTAGGTAATTTTACAAGTAACCCTCCAGGATCGACATTTAGTTGGACCAATACAGATATTAATATTGGTATAGCAGGAAGTGGAACTGGAAATATTCCTCAATGGACTGCTCCTGCTAACAGCACAAATGTAAATATAGTCGGAACTATTACGGTTACTCCTTCTTCTTCTTTTTCGTGTGTTGGAACTCCAATGAGCTTTTCAGTAACTATTTATCCAACACCAGTAGTAACATCAATTACAAATATTGCAGTATGTCCTGGCACGCCTATCAATATTGGCAGCTTTGCAAGCATACCTACAGGTTCCAGCTTTGCATGGACTAACTCCAACACAAGTATTGGAATTGGTGCAAATGGCAATGGCAATATTCCCCAGTGGACGGCTC
>Ga0172368_10000501_pt1 | contig 55550 bp, 53 predicted proteins | sample Lak11m_FD_114540 | JGI IMG/M metagenome (GOLD analysis project Ga0172368, IMG submission 114540) | Freshwater microbial communities from Kabuno Bay, South-Kivu, Congo - kab_022012_11m | ecosystem: Environmental > Aquatic > Freshwater > Lake | place: Democratic Republic of the Congo: South-Kivu... | reverse complement strand
TCATCGTCGACGAACGCGACGCAGCGGCCGATGCAGCTTTCGCCATCCACGAAGCGCCAGGGGAAGAAGCCGACGGTGACGCGACGATTGAGCAGCAGATCGAGCTCGCCGCCGATACATTCGGCGTGGATGATGTGGTCGGGGAACATCTCGATGTGCATGAGCTGATACTTAGAGTCATCGAACCGTTCGGCCAGGGTTGTGCCGTATTTCTTCTGGAAGTGCGCGTCCGCCTCTTTGGCCTGCCGCGGCATCCACTGGCGGATGATGGTGTTCATGGGGTGATCCGCGCTGCCGCAATCGACGCCGATCCATTTGAGCTTCTTCTGCCTGGCCCAGATGGCGAACTCACGGTCGGGGCCGGGATGCTGCACCATGTAGCGGATTTCGTCGGCCGCGGGCATATCCCAACCGAAGTGATGGAAGCCGGTGTGGATGATGAGGATGTCGTCCTCGCGCACCTCCACGCGCTCCTCGACCATTTGCGACGTGTAGATGTCATAATTGCCGCAGGCGTCCGAAAGGTCCACGATCGCTGCCGGGCCGACGAGGAAGTCCATGTCCAGGCTGGCGATGTCTTTGCCGGGCGTGAAGAAGTGGATTTCTCCGTCGAGGTGGGTGCCCAGGTGGTTCGAGTGGGTGAGAAGCTGGCCATTAGCGCCGTTCGGAGCCAGCCGCTTGAAATACTTGACCTGCAATGGCTCATAGGTTGGCCACGGCGGTGTGCCGATACCGAGCGGGATCGTAAGATCAATGAGCTTCATGGTCGATGCCTCCTTGCACGGACATAATGGAGTTCGAGGAACCACGGTATCTATCAGACTATGTCACACCGCATCCCTGGTGGATGCAGGTGTTGCGAGCGGGCTAACGGATCAACTGATACTTACCGGCTGCCGAAATCGGCGATGAAGTAGTATCCCCACGGGCCGCGAGCAATCCCGATACCGATCTCGGTGTAGTTCGCCCCCAGGATGTTGCGGCGATGAGGGTCATTCCCTGGCGATTCGTTCCACCACAGCCCAAACGCGTGTCCCACATCCTGGGCGTTGGCCCAATTCTCGCTGGCCCTGCTCGTCACGTAGCCGGCCCGGTCGAGCCGGGTCAGCAACGATGCCCCATCGGAGCCCACATGGCTGCCCCGATTGTGCTGCGCGCAATCCGCCGCATGGGCCTGGGCTACGCTCGCCAGTTCGGGTGACCACGCCAGCGCCGGCAATCCCTGAGCGGCTCGCTTATCGTTGATCAGCGCCAGAATCTTGGCCGGCCAGCCGGCGATCTCCGCCGGTAAATCGGCAGGCAGAGCGATTGGAGTTCCGGCCGGCGCCGGTACAGCCGTGGCGGCCGCCGGTGAAGCTGCCTGTGGATTCTTGATGGGTTGGGCCGGAACGAAGATAACCTGCCCGGCCCTCAGCAGGCTGGGATCGGCCAGATCGTTCGCCGCGATCAGCTTTTCGACCGTGATGCCGTGCGCTACAGCAATGTCCCACAGCGTGTCACCGGCTTGCACCGTATACTGGAACCCGCCCTGAGATTCCTGCAACGGCGGAATCAGTGGTGGTGTCGCAAGCCCGGCTGCAGTCGCGCGGGGAACCAGGAAACTCAATGACAGAAGGAGTGCCGGAAGGATTCGCACGGACAGCGTGACGAGTCTTTTCTGCATGGCGGCGAGTATAGCACGGTATTCCGGCGTAGGCAAGTGAACGCACGCCGGGATGGGCGCACATTTCCAAGCCGATTCTCAGTCGATACCGGCCAGGAAGCCGCCCAGCATCGCCGCGCCAGACGTATCGCCGTGAGCGAGGATGGCGCGCGCTGATTTCTCGACTCGCTCATTCGCTGATTCACCTGCCAGCGCATCCAGCAGCGCGTGCCAACTGGCGTCCGCCTCGCCTGCGGCCGCACACTCCAGGAACGCCCGGCTGAGGGTGGTGGTGCGAGCGGCTGCGATGTCCGTGACGAGATCTGAAAGATCCCCGAGACCTTTCGGGTCTGGCGCCAGGTGCAGCCCCAACAGCCAGCCTGCCAGCCAATCGTCTCCCGCCGGCGTCAACCCCGGCCCCAGGCCGCACAGCGTTCGGACGGCTGTAGCGAGCGCGTCGCGGTCACCATGGCGGTAGATCGCGTTCAGCGCCGCTCCAGCGCGCGTCACGGTGTCGATCCCGGCGGCCCGCCCTGAAAATCGCCCCCTCACCACAAAGGCTCCAAGGCACGAAGGACACAAAGCATCTCCCATTCCTTGTGCTCTTGGTGTCTTTGTGTCTTGGTGGTGAGCCATTCTCACTTGCCGTAACACCGCGCCCGGTATGGGTATCTGTGCCGACAAGCCCAGTTCTTCATTTTCGCTGTTGTGTGCGGCACGCCGGACGGCATCGTCCGCCAACAGCTTTTGGATCACCGGCGCAGCAGCCACGATCTGAGCTCGTCGCGCTTGCAGCGCCTCCCAATCCGGTCGTGGGTCCCATATCATCGCGGAGGACAGATCAACGAGGAGGACGATGGACGATCGGCCATAGACGATAGCAGTCGCTTTCTTACCCGTAGAAGTCATGGCGCCGCGTGCGGCATGGCCATCTGCCCTGAAAATGGGCCTACCGCCTGTCATTCTGAGCGGGTTAACCCCGTGAGCACCGTTGCGGCATGCCACCAGCGAAGAATCCGTGGCACCGCACAGGGACCTGTCCTGAGCATGGCGGACGGATGCTTCGCTGGTCATTCGCCGCAACGCACCTTGAGTGGTAAACCCGCTCAGCGTGACATTTTCATGAGCCGTGGCGCCGCGCCCGGCATGAGAAACTGCCCTGAGAATCACCGCGGACGTGCCAGGCACTTGCGAAGTGCCTGGCACGTGGCGGTTTTCCTGACGGTGCACCGCGAACCGGGTGCCGGCCGGCAAAGCGGCACCCGGCTCGCGCGCAAGCACGACGTTCAGTGCACCGTCGCCTACACCTCCCCACACCAACGCGACAACCGCGCCGTCGTCGGTGACAAGATCGCAGACGCGGCTGAAGCTTGCCAGGACGCGTCCTGTCACACCGGGGCAGAGGATGCCCGCCACGCGCCGGCTCATCGAAATCGCTCGGATCACCACTTCAATACCCAATACCTAATCCCCAATCCCCAATACCCATCATCTCACCAACAGCGCCAACACAATCCCGCCCGCGATCACCGACGCGATCTGTCCCGCGGCGTTGGCGCCCATCGCATGCATCAGCAGGAAGTTGTTGTAGTCTGCTTCCAGGCCCACACGGTTGACGACGCGCGCGGCCATCGGGAATGCGCTGATGCCGGCCGCGCCGATCAGCGGGTTGAACTTGCCCCGGGTGATGACGTTCAACAGCTTCCCGAACAGGATGCCGGCGGCGATGTCCAGCCCGAACGCGAGGATCCCCAGCCCCAGGATGATCAACGTCTGCACGTTGGCAAACGACGAGCCGACCATGGTCGCGCCGATGGTGAGGCCCAGGAAAAGAGTGGCGATATTGGCGATTTCGTTGCCCGCAGTCTTGACCAGGCGATCCACCACACCCGACTCCCGCATCAGATTGCCGAACATCAACGTGCCGATCAGCGGGCTGGCCTGTGGCGCGAGCAAACCCACCAGCAGGGTGATCACGATGGGGAAGAGGATGCGCGTGCGCTTGCTCACCGGCCGCTCGGTGTAGGGCATGCGGATGGCACGCTCCTTTTGGGTGGTTAGCAGCCGCATGACCGGGATCATGATGATCGGCACGAGGCTCATGTAGGTGTAGGCGCACACGGCGATAGGCGCCAGCAGCTCAGGCGCCAGCTTCGATGAGACGAAGATGCTTGTCGGCCCGTCGATGGCGCCGATAATGCCGATGGATGCCGCCTGATCCAGGCTGAACATGCCCGAGGCCAGCGCGAGAAGCAGCACGCCGAAGATGCCGAACTGACCGGCCGCCCCCACCAGCACCATCCTGGGGTTGGAGAGGAGCGGGCCGAAATCGGTCATCGCGCCGATGCCGATAAACAGGAGCAGGGGAAACAGCTCCGTTTCGATGCCGGCCTTGTACAGCGGAGAGAACACGCCGCTGACCGGCTCGCCCGAGGCGATAGCTCTCAGGTCGATGCCCATGCCCGCGCCGGGGATGTTTGCCAGGATCGCGCCGACCCCGATCGGGATCAACAACACCGGCTCGTATTCCTTGACGATCGCCAGGTAGATCAGGGCGCCGCCGACGCCGAGCATCAGCACGTTCGCCCAGGTCAGATGCGTGACACTGGACAGCAGGCCCAGCAGGTTGTCCCAGCCGATTTGCATGCCGCCCCCTTACGTCAGCCGGACCAACAACTCGCCGTGCGCCACGGTCTTGCCGGCCTCGACGCAGATCTCGGCGACAGTGCCAGGCTGCGTGGCTCGGATCGGGTTCTTCATCTTCATGGCTTCGAGCACGCATAGCACCTGGCCGGGTTCTACCGGCTGCCCCAGGCGCACTTCGACGGAGAGGATGGTGCCGGGCATGGGAGCTATCACTTTGGAGCCGCCGACGGGCGTCGCCGGTGCGGGCAGGGGGGCGGCTCGCACCTGGTCCGGTCGCGGCGCCGCAACCGGCACCAACGTCCAGGCGGAAGGTGCTGGTTGATCCGGTGCGGCGCCTATCTCACTGCCAACGATTTCGACCTCAAACGATTGGCCGTCCACAATCACCTGGAGAGGCGTCGCGTCGAGGTCGGGGATTTCCACATGATATGTCTGGCCATCGACGGTGATGTCAAATACGGGCACGATGGTAGCCTTTCTGATGAAAGTTGGCTCGTGAGATAGGCCAATGGGCCGACCTGCGCAACGGAACAGCAGCAAGCCAGGAAACAAGAACCGTAACTATTCAGCCGTCATTGCGAGGAGCGGTGTTGTTCACGCCAGATACATGGCGGCACTCGCAGCGACGAAGCAATCTGTCACCTGAGCGCAGAGATTGCTTCGCTGGCGGTGTGCCGTATCACCTGTTGACTCGTTAACCCGCTCGCAATGACGTAGGCTGAATAGATACCAAGAATCCTACTCCGGCGATCCCGGTTCTGCTGCCCGGTGAGGTTGCCAGGCGTGCAGGGCACGCGCACGGTTTGCGGCGACCCAGACGGGAGCCACCTGGCCTTGTTCGAGGTCCGGTCGGGCCGGGACATCGAAAGGCCGGGGCATCGCGTTGGCCATCAAGACGCCGGCTGCTATTGCCGCCACACGAGCGCGTTGCGCTGTCAACATGTCCTCGGGTGACGGTTCGCTCTGTGCGGCGGTGACCGGGCCTGGCCGGATTTCGCCAGCCTCGGCTTCCGCTTCCTGGGACTCCGGCTTGGACTTGAGCAGCCGCGTCATCAATGTCATGATGCCCCACAGCAAAGCCAGCGCTGCGAACACCAGGCCCATGCCGAGGGCGGCCATGATCAAGCCCTGGTGGAGCAATTCAGGCACGGTTTGGCTCATCGAGTTTTCATCCCCTGGCTGATGCCTGAAGGCTCGTGGCTGATAGCTGAAAGCGCTGAGATTATCATCTGCCATCGGCTATCCGCCATCTGCCATCTGCCATCCGCTATCGGCCATCCGCTAAACCGGCATCAACCCGTGCTTCTTCGGCGGATTACTGGAGGCTTTCGAGCGCAGGATCTCCAGCGCAGTGACCAATCGCAGGCGGGTTGTGCTTGGCTCGATGACCTCATCGATCTGGCCCATGTCGGCCGCCGAGTAGGGGTTGTGGAATTTGTCCACGTATTCCTGGATGAGCTGCTGGCGCCGCAGGGCCGGGTCCGCCGCCTTGCTGATCTCGTCGCGGTACAGGATATTAACCGCACCATCGGGGCCCATCACCGCGATCTCGGCCGACGGCCAGGCGTAAGCCAGGTCGGTGCGCATTTGCTTGCTGCCCATCGCGATGTACGCGCCGCCCATGGCCTTGCGCACCACCACGCTGATCTTGGGCACGGTCGCCTCACAGTAGGAGTAGATGATCTTGGCGCCATGCCGGATGATACCGCCATGTTCCTGCGCGACTCCCGGCAGGTAGCCGGGGCAATCCACGAAGGTGATGATCGGCAGGTTAAAGGCGTCGCAGAACCGCACGAAACGGGCGATCTTGTCGGCCGAGTCTGTATCCAGCACACCGGCAATGAAGAGCGGTTGGTTTGCCACCACGCCGACCGGGAAGCCATCCAGCCGGGCGAAGCCGATCACCGCGTTCGGGGCGTAATGCGGATGCACTTCCAGGAAGCTGCCCCGGTCGAACACGCCGTTGATGACCTGCTGCATATCGTACGGTTCGTCACTCTGCTCCGGGATCAGGCGATCCAGCGACTCGTCGCGGCGGGCCGGGTCGTCGTACGGGGTCACGCGCGGGGGGTCTTCGGCGTTGTTCTGGGGCAGATAGCTGAGCAGCTCCTTGACGATCCGGAAGGCGTTGAATTCATCGTCGGCTGCGAAGTGAGCGACGCCGCTGACCGAATTGTGCACCATGGCCCCGCCCAGCGACTCGAAATCCACCTGCTCCCCGGTCACAGCCTTGATGACCTCGGGGCCGGTGATGAACATGTAACTGGTCTTCTTGACCATGATGACGAAGTCGGTGAGGGCGGGGGAATAAACCGAGCCGCCCGCGCAAGGCCCCATCTGCACGGAGATCTGGGGGATGACGCCCGATGCCAGGACATTGCGGACGAACAATTCGCCGTAGGCCGCCAATGACCTCACGCCTTCCTGGATGCGTGCGCCGCCGGAGTCGAGCAGCCCGATCACCGGGATGCCACTGGCCTGCGCTACCTCCATGATCTTACAGATCTTTTGCGCCTGGACCTGCGAGAAGGAGCCGCCCAGCACGGTGAAGTCCTGGGCGTAGACCGCGACACGGCGACCATCGATTCTGCCAAAGCCGGTCACGACGCCGTCGCCCGGATACTTCTTGTTGGCCATGCCGAAATCGCCGATGTTGTGTGTGGCAAGCCGGCCCAGTTCCTGGAAGGTGCCGCTGTCCAGCAGCAGATCGATGCGCTCACGCGCGGTCAGCTTGCCCTTGGCGTGCTGATCCGTGATACGAGCCTGCCCGCCGCCCAGCTTGGCCCTGGCGCGCATCTCTCGTAGTTCTGCGAGCTTGTCTTTTCTCATGCCGCATGTCCTTGTGTTGGCAAATGGACAATCAGGTTGACGTGGTACGTGAAGCGTATGGTGTGTCTTTCATCGGCCGGGTAACTTCACAATGTTCGCTCCCCGCTCCACGTTCTACGCTCCCCGCTCCCCGCTCCACGTTCTACGCTCCCCGCTCCCCGCTTCACGTTCTACGCTCCACGCACCACGCTCTACGCTCCACGCTCCACGTTTTTGCTCGCGCCCTGCGCCTATGCTATACTCCGGGTCGTCATGGAGAGGTCGCATAGTTGGCCTAGTGCGCGCGTCTCGAAAACGCGTATCCCGGAAGGGATCGAGGGTTCGAATCCCTCCCTCTCCGCCAGGTAACAAAGTAGGACCCCACTTGTGTGGGGTTTTCCTGTTAATTGGGATGGCGCCGGTGGAGTTACGGATAGTATTCCTGGCCATTCCCGATGTCGCTATTGGCATCGAGAATAGTCGGAGAGGCGACGCCATTGTCATCTCATTCTAGCCCGGGCACAGTGATTGGGAAATGATAGGGGTCATACTGGGACCTGGCAGTCGGCAGCTTGGAGCGGAAGCCGGCCTTCAGATTTGGCATAACACATTCCCATCAAGTATAATCCTGCATCGAGACATGGAGAGGTCGCATAGTCCGGTCTAGTGCGCACGATTGGAAATCGTGTATCCCGGAAGGGATCGAGGGTTCAAATCCCTCCCTCTCCGCCAAAGCAACGAGCCGCCTCAGCGTCGAGACGGCTCGTTGCTTGTGTGTCAGGCGTGTTGTGTTTACAGAAGGAAGTTCTTAAGGAACAGTGTAGACGCAACGGTGCGCCTCGTCGGCGTATGCGGCGATCAACGCCGGTTCGGCATCAAAGAAATGATCTGAAGGGCATAGGATATAGCTGCCGTTCCGGCCGGCTGCCTGGAAACAGCGGCGCACTTCGGCCCGCGTCTCTTCAGACGTGCAGCCTAGCAGATAGTGGAACTGGTCGAACCCGCCGATCATGCAGACCCGATCACCGATGCGCCGTTTAGCCTCCGCCAGATCCACGTCGGCTCCCATTCCCCGCGGTGTGAAGGTCTCCATGGCATCCGGCTGCATGTCGGCGATGCGCTCGAGCAACGGCATCATCCCGCCACAAGTATGGTAAACCACGCGCATGCCGGTCTGGTGCAGGAGAGCAATCAGCGGGGCGTCATAAGGAGCCACAAATCTGTCAAAGATCTTCGGCGAAATGACCGTGGAAGAAGCCGTTCCGCCACCGAGCTCAATGAGATCGTAGCGGGCGCCTCTCAAGGACTCGACGAAGGCCTTCTTGCGGCGGAAAAGTATGTCCAACAGCTCATGAACCCATCCGGGATCATCGTATGTGGCCAGGATCATCTGCTCGGTGCCGACCAGGCAGCAGGCATCCTGCCAGCAGCCCGGCTGTCCGTAGATGTCAAACCCGCAGACGTTGCCACGGACGATGCCGCGCTCGCCGCACCGTTCCGCTCCCTCGTTTACCGCTTCAACGTCGCACCGGGGCGAGGTGACGTACTTGCCGATGATGTCAATATCCTGCTTGTGTTTGACGAACGGCTCAGTGATCCAGGACGTATGCTCGTTGGATTGGATCACGGCGGTCAATGTGCCGCCGGGCGTGATGATGCGGCAGCGCACAGTCCGATAGCGCGTATCCGGCACTGCCTCGTCCTCGATCCGCCACTCGTCCGAGCAGACAATGCGGCTATCGTCGATCCCCGGACCGCCGTGGGGCGGGCTGTAGCGTTCTCCGCGGCCGGCATCCGGCCGCAGCGGTGTGATCCAATCGATCGCATCCATGCCGAAGCGATCGAAGAACTCCCGGACGGATGCGCCACCCATGTAGCGGTCCATGAAATAGGCCATCAGATGATGGGTGGTCACCGGCAGGCGGTCAGGCACACGCCTGTCGAGCGCCGCCAGCAGCCGTTGTCGCGGTGTCATGGTCATACGTCCGCCCTCCCCGGCCGCGCAAGTTGCTTAGGCGCTTATCAGTGAAGTTCTTGTACAGCCAGCACGAAATTCTCACGCAAAGCCGCAAAGTCGCAGAGTGATTTCTTGGCGTCTTGGCGCCTTTGCGTGAGCCGTTTTCCGGCTCGTCCGGGTTAGGCGCTTATCAGTGAAGTTCTTGTACAGCCAGCACGAAATTCTCACGCAAAGCCGCAAAGTCGCAGAGTGATTTCTTGGCGCCTTGGCGCCTTTGCGTGAGCCATTCTCCGGCTCGTCCGGGTTAGGCGCTAACCAGTGAGATTCTTGCACAGCCAGCACGAAATTCTCACGCAAAGCCGCAAAGTCGCAGAGTGATTTCTTGGCGTCTTGGCGCCTTTGCGTGAGCCGTTTTCCGGCTCGTCCGGGTTAGGCCGGGCGCAGCAGCAGCGTCACGATCTGGCCGGGACCGGCTTCGAACTCACAGCCGGTTCCGGTCGAGTCAAGATCTACCTGGCGGATGGCCTTCTCTCCGGCAGTTGCCTGCCAGACCCCTGCGAGCGCGAACCCAAACCTGGCACGTGCTTGGAGGCTCGAATTTCCCGCATTATAGCATCGCACGATCAACCCATCGCCCGCTTCGCTCCGCTTAAGGGCGCTCAAGACGAGCTCCTCGGGTTCCAGGGAGACGAAGCTTCGCTGCGGTGGCAGCGCACCCTGCTGCACCGCCAATGGGCAGGCCAGCAGGGGCGCGCTGAAAGCGGCAGCCATCTGGGGTAAATGCGCTCTCGCCGCCCCTCCGGGATAGGGCAAGATGCCATAGCGAAACGCATGAACGCCGAGGCATTGGGCCTCGGGAGTCGGGATGGCAGGGCCAGCATGTCCTCTCCGCGTGGACAGATCTCCCCTGGAGAGCCAACCCACTCCCCGCAGGAGCGTGAGAGCCAGGGTCAGACCTCCTTCGTCATTGAGCGCCTCATGCTCGTACAGCCCTTCGCTCAGGATTGCCAGCCCATCGCTGTCGTCGTCGGCGGCGAACCAGGTGTGATGATGCTGCAAGCCCGACGGCGGCTGTTCCCAGCCGCTGCCGGAGGGCATCTGCACGCTTCGCGACACGACGGCGAAATGGCCATCTGCGTGAATGAACTGCCCTGAGATGTGGGTCGGGAAGTGGACCCGCAGGCGATGATCCGTGGCGCGATTGTGAACGGTCGTGGTGATCTCGACATAAGGCGAGCCGGCGCGCAGTCGCAGGATACTGGTGACCGGGAGCGCCGTCCGCCGCGGCGAGCGATCCTGCCGGTCGTCCGTCAACGTCTCGGGGATCGTGAACTCCCAATGGACGCGCAGAGATGCCTGCAACGGCCCATCCTCGATCAGCGCGACCTCGGGCGCCGGGCTCAACAGGGTCGATCCATCCCGGCCGGGCAGGGGGCAGAAGTCGTAGGTGTCGCCGGCATCGGCCGCGTCCTCGAAGCGGTGCAGGCCGCGGTATTCCCGGCCCGTAGCCTTGTGCAGGATGGTCAGAGCGCCATCCTGCTCGACCTCAACCCGCAGGTGCTCGTTCTCCATCGCCCGCGTGCCCCTGGCGAGCGAGGGGGCAGGGTCGGGCGGGACATCGCAGGCTTCGACGGTACAGGTCGCGTAGCCCAATGCCGGCACCCCGGCTCGGAAGACCAGGCTGATCGCCTGGCAGGTTGCTTCCAGCCGCACCTGCGTGTCGGGAGGCAGGCGCCGGATTTCTGCTAACAACTGCTCCTCGGCTCGCCCGGAGCTGAGATGCCTGTCGCCCAGCAACAGCTTGAGGCTAACCTGCCCGCCCGCCTGTTGCCATTCGTGCCGGCCGATGTCCAGGCCGTGCAGGTCTCGCAGGTATTCGCGCCAGAGCGGCAGATGCAAGCCCACCTGCCCCGCCGGTTCCAGCCGGGGGATCCAGTCGTATTGCTCGCGCTCGGTGGCGAGGATCTGTGCGGCGCCGGCATCGCCCTCGCTGCCGATAACACGCAAGGCTTCTGGACGCTCCGGCAGGCGCAGGGTCGTCTGGACTACTTCAAGCCTGGGATGCGCGTGGGGGTTTAAGATCAGCACCGGCGCCTGTCCCGGAGCACACCAGGCCGTGTCGACACGATCTGCTAGCGCGTCGCAGCCACGTTCGACCAGGGCCTGGGCGATTTGCTCGACCTGCTCAAAGCGCGAAACCATCTCGCGATGCACCGGGTCGGTGGAACATCCGCAAATGCCGTCGTGCGCATGGTTGAGGAGCAACAGCCGCCAGGCTTCACGCAGTTCTGCCGCCGGATAGCCGTCGCCCAACACTGTGGCCACGGCCGACAGTGGCTCGGCATAGCGTTCGAGCAAACGCTGTGCCCGGTGATTGGCCTGTTTCAGGTAGACCCGGCTGGAGAATGTCGATGTCGGCATACACTGGCAGCGCGATCCCCTGAGCTCCCCCTGGAGCGTTGAAAGAGAAGGCGCGCCCGAGAGCAGGGCCGTGACGTAGTCTTGGATGCTGCCGTGCCGCACATGCAGGCCATCCAGGTGGGCGTCCAGGTAGGCGATGGTCTGGGGCAAGTCGCTCTGCGGCGGCGTATGGTCGGCGCCATTCCAGATGGCCAGCGCGGGCAATGCGCCGTCCGGGTCCAGTTCAGGCACAAGCCTGCGCACCGTTTCCAGGGCGCGTTCGAGATCCAGAGCACGGCGTGCCGTGTCTCCCCAGAAACAGGGGTACCCCAGGTTGCCGGCGTTCCAGTAGCCGCCCACCTGGTGGAGCGCCAGCACGCGGCTGCCGTCGGGAGCTTCCCACCAGAACGCGCTGGGGTTCGCGGGCATTGGCTCACCCAGGCCCCGGCTGAAGATAAAGCTCTCGATTCCAAAGTTGCGCAGAATTTGCGGCAGTTGAGCAACGTGACCGAACGTGTCCGGCAACCAGCCGACCCTGGTCACACCGCCCCGGGCCTCGGCTGTCTGCTCGCCCAACAGCAGATTGCGGATCAGCGCTTCCCCTGAGACCATGAATTCATCTGGCTGTACATACCACGGGCCGAGCTGGAGCCGGCCCGCGCTGACCAGGTCGCGCACCTTGCCGGCGCGTTCAGGCCGCAAGGCCAGGTAATCCTCCAGCATCGCGGTCTGCCCGTCCAGCAGGAAACATCTGAATTGGGGCTCACGCGCCATCAGATCCAGCAGCCGGTCGATCACGCTCAGCAACTGCAGCCGGTATTGTTGGAACGAGCGATACCACTCGCGGTCCCAATGCGTATGCGAGATGATAAACAGTTCCCGGGTTTGTCGGGTCGGTGAGCTCACGGGAGGTATACCTTTGCGCGCTGATTCCGCAGCACGCCTGCGGCCGTCTCCCGCGCGGCTGCTGTGCACAGGAAGTAGGTTCTCATGGCAGACCGTTCGTGTTTGTGAGGGACTTTTCTGTTGCGTCGTCGAACAAGTGGACGCGCCTTTCGTTCAAAGTCAGCCACACCCGTTGGTCCAGGGTTACAAGGATTTCGGGCGGTGCCAGCACCTTGAACGTCGAATCGCCGATCTCCAGGGTCAGCAGGTTCTCGCGGCCCAATGGTTCTGACATGTAGACGGTGGCGCCGATCGCGTCGGGCTGGGGCTCGGTGCTGACGCCAACGTCTTCAGGCCGGACGCCGAGCACCAGGGGGGCGCCGGCCGAGTGGCTGGCGACCGCTTTGAGCTGTTCCGGGATCCGGTAACTGAACGCAGGCGCCACCAGCAGGCCGCGGTCAGGGTCGTAGCGGCAGCCGCTGAAGTTCATCGATGGGCTGCCGATGAAGCCGGCCACGAAAACGCTGTTGGGCCGGAGATAGAGCTCTTCCGGTGTGCCTGCTTGCAGGATGTGGCCGTTTCGCATCACGATCAGCTTGTCGGCCATCGTCATGGCTTCGGCCTGGTCGTGGGTGACGTAAATGGTCGTCACGCCCAGGTTCTTCTGAAGGCGTTTCAGCTCCGCCCGCATCTCCACCCGCAGCTTGGCGTCGAGGTTGGAGAGCGGCTCGTCCATCAGGAAAACGTCAGGCTTGCGCACAATGGCCCGCCCTACTGCCACCCGCTGCATCTGTCCTCCCGATAGCTCCCGAGGCTTGCGCCGCAGGAGCTCGGCGATCCCAAGCGACCGGGCCGTCCCTTCGACCCGCTCCCGGATCTCCTTCCTGGGCGTGCCGCGAGCCTTGAGCGGGTAGGCCATGTTATCGAAGACGGACATGTGCGGATAGAGCGCGTAGTTCTGGAACACCATAGCCGTGTTCCTGTGCCAGGGTGGGACATCATTCACCCGCCGCTCGCCGATGTAGATATCACCGCTGGTGGGGTCTTCCAGGCCCGCCACGGTGCGCAGCAGCGTGGTCTTGCCGCATCCGGAAGGGCCAACCAGGACGGTCAGTTTTCCGTGTTCAAACTCCATACTCACGTGATCCAGAGCCACCACACTCCTGAATTGCTTTGTAATGTCCTGGGCGAGTATCCTTGGCATCGAACATCCCTCCTAATACTTGGCCGATCCCAGCGTTAGGCCGCGCACCACCCATTTCTGGAATATGACTACGAGCGCTATAACGGGGATCAAAGAAAGCACGATGCCTGCCGAGATCCAGGTCCACTGCTGCATGAACGCCACGCTGTAACTCAGGATGGCGACAGGGACTGTTTGTACCTGGGGTAGCCCCATGGTAATGGTGAACGCCAGCATGAACTCGCCCCACGAACCCAGGAAGGCGATGACACCCGCCGAGAAAAGCCCTGGCGCAGTCAGCGGCAGCATGATCTGCCAGAAGATCTTAAGCGGCGGCGAGCCATCGACCTTAGCGGCATCCTCAAGCTCGAACGGCAGCCCTGCGAAATAGCTGGCGACCAGCCAAGTGCTCATGGGGATGTTGTACACGATGTTCGGGATGATCAGGCCGGGCAGCTTGCCGAGCAAGCCCATCCACCTGATGATGAGAAAAGTTGGGGCAATGACGATGATCGGCGGCAACATGCTGGCGATCTGGATAAAGAGAAGCGAGCTCCATTTGTAGCGGAACTTGAGACGGGCGATCGTATAAGCCGCCAGGGAGGCCAGGCACAGCGTGCCCACGGTGGTGCATGAAGAAACGATGAGGCTGTTGAGGATGGCCCGCTGAACTTGAAAGTCTGGCCCGAGAATGGTTTTGTATGCTTCCAGCGAAAACACAACGGGCCAATACGTCACGGGAGGACGGAACTCGGTCCCTGGCGTTTTGAATGAAGTGAGCAGGATCCAGTACAGCGGGAAGAGACCGAAGGCTGCCAGCAGGATTGTAACCAGGACCGAGAGGATCTTATGCCAGAGATCGCGTTGTCTTCTAGTCACCGCTATTCGAGCCCCTTGAATCTGAAGTGTGGCTGCACGCGTCGGATGTACACGATGCTCGCGGCCAGAACCAGCACGAAAGTTACGACCGCGTAAGCCGAGCCCATCCCGTATTGCACGAACTTGAAATAGTATTTGTAGGCAAAAGAGCTGAGGGTGTCTGTGGTGGTGCCCGGCCCGCCCCCGGTAAGGCCGTAGACGATGTCGAACACCCGAATTCCGTCGATGGTTTGGAACAGGAGCACGACCAGGAGGGTCGGCATGAGCATCGGCAGCGTGATCGTCCAGAATCGCCGCCAGGCTCGCGCGCCGTCCACTTTCGCTGCGTCGTGCAATTCTAGAGGTACCAGGGCGAGTCCCCCCATCAGAAAAATGGCCGCGAAAGCAGAGCCCTTCCAAACATAAGCGGCTATGACACTCCACTGGGCCAATGCCGGATCGGCCAGGAATAGGGGCGGCTTATCGGTCAGGCCAAGTCTTACGATCAGATCACCGATCAACCCGACATCGGTGTTGTACATCCACTTCCACATGGATGCCTCGATGATCTGTGGAATCGCCCAAGGGATGATGATGATTACCCGCAGCAATGCGGTCAGTCTGGGCCAGACCCAATACGTGGCTAACGCCAGGACCATGCCAAACGAGAGCTCCAGGGACACGCTGACCACGGTGAAGAAGAGTGTGAAGCGGATCGACCCCCAGAATGGCCCGCTCCGCAGCACGTTGGTGTAGTTGCGCAAGCCGACAAAAGCGTTGGCGGTGAGATCGGTCGTGTGATCCAGGCTAAAGGTGCTGAGGACGAATGTGTACCCGATGGGATAATAGTAGAAGATAAGCAGGCCGATGACGGCCGGTACCAGGAAAAGGATCGCGATGGTGTGCTCGCGCGGTTCAAATTTCATGATTATCTCTCGATTTACCTAACCCCCTCTGCTCCCCCTTCCCTGCGAAGGAAGGGGGATGGCATTCAAGGAGAGGTTTGAGTGAAAATGGTAGTTCTGACGTCTATGGTCAATCGTCCATCGTCTTTCTCAAGGCAGTGCATCGTACTGCGCGCAGGCGTTGTCGAGCGCTTGTTTCACCGGAGTGACTCCCGTGATGGCAGCGTTGATCTGATCTTGGATGATCGAGGAAAGCTGCGCGTAGTTCTTGGCAGCCGGTCGGGCGAGCGACGATGGCAACACCGAGTCGAGTCTATACGCCTCGGGATAAACGTTCTTGACATCAGGATCCTGATACACTCCCTTGTAGTACTGCACGGGGCCCCAGGCAATGGCAAACCCCTTTTGCACATCTGCGCTGGCGACCACTTCCAGGACTTTCAAAGCGGCATCCAGGTTCTTGCTGTACGGCTGGATGGCCATGCCAAAGCCGCCAGACGAGCCGGCGTGTCTGCCTTCCGGTTGTGCCGGGTTCTGCATGAACGCCCATTTGTCGACGATGCTCGACTTTTTGGGGTCGTTGAGCCAGGTGAGGTAATCGCCGGGACCCCGGAAGAACACGGCGTTGCCTGCCGCGAAGCGGTTGCTTGGCTCCACGTTATCTAGGAAAGTAGTTGTTTCCTTGGGTGAGAGCCCGCTGTCGATAGTCGACTTCATGAACTCGACGGCTTTGACGCCCTCAGGTGAATTGAAGGCGCATTTGCCGTTGGCGTCCCAGTACTTTCCGCCGAACGCGTACAGGAACTCAGACCACGCCATCGTCAGATTCTCGGACTTGCCACCCGCCCACAGATAGCCGCTCATCTCGGGATTGTCGGCGGTGATCTTCTGAGCGATCTTGACCAGGTCGTCCCATGTCTGAGGCGGCTCAAAGCCGTACTGCTCTAGAAGGTCGGCCCGATAGTACAGGCCGGTCGCGGAGATCCAGAAGGGAATGGCGAGCAACTTGCCGTTGTAGGTGAACAGATCGAGACCAGCCTGATCGATGGTCTGCTGCAAGTTGGGGAAGTGATCGTTTAGCGGAACCGCCCACTCGGCCGCACCGAATTCCGGGACCCACGGCGTATCCATGCCAAACAGATCGATCGTGCTATCCTTGGCTGTGATCCAGACCGACATGGCGTCGTGCCATGCGTTCATGTCATCTGGAGCCATGTTTAGCTGAACGTCGATATCAGGATACTTTTTGGCAACTGCCTGTTGTATCAGTTCCAGCGGCGAAGGTCCGGGGCCAAATGACATCTTGAAGAATCGGTTGTAAGAGATGGTGACGATGGTCTTTTGGGTTGGCGCCACCGTTTGTGGCACAACCACGGTCTGTGGGACCACAACGGTCTGCTGCACCGGCACGACGACCGTCTTCTCAACCACCTGCGGGGCTGCCGGCGCCGCGCAGGTGGTCAGCAGGGATAACACGACCACCATGATGCTGAGCATCGAGACAAGCCGCAGCGCTGTTCTTTTCGACATCTTGATCCTCCTCCTGGTCAGTGGTCGGCTCCGGGTTTCTGGAAAATGGAGCCGACAAAGAACGTGCTCTGACGAAAACGCCCTCGGTCGAAGCTACGGGCGGAGCCGGCCGCGTGTCCGCGCAGATCATCACCTCCTTCCTAACCCGGACGAGCCGGAGAACGACTCACGCCAAGACGCCAAGAACACTCTTTGCGGCTTTGCGACTTTGCGTGAGAATCTCGTGTCGGCCGTACAAGAATTTCACTGGTAAGCGCCTAACCCGGACGAGCCGGAGAACGACTCACGCCAAGACGCCAAGAACACTCTTTGCGGCTTTGCGACTTTGCGTGAGAATCTCGTGTCGGCCGTACAAGAATTTCACTGGTAAGCGCCTACTGAGCTGGTGGCGCTGGCGTGCTCAGTGCAGCACGATTTGCGCAGCACCAACTCACACGGAGGCGCATGGCGCGGCAGAGACGCTTCACCGGTCTCGATCAGAGTGAGCAATGTCTCGGCTGCCAAACGCCCCAGCTCTCGATTGGGTATTCGCACGGTGGTCACCGGCGGGCAGGACACTTTCGCCCACGGGTAGTCATCGAAACTGATCAGGGCCAGATCTTGGGGACAGCGCACCTGGCGTTCTTGCAGCACCAAGAGCGCGCCCAGGCTCAACCGCTCGCTGCTGATCAGGACGGCTGTCGGTCTGGCGTCGAGATCCTGGAGCTGCGCCATGGCCTGGTATCCGCCCTCGGTAGTCAACGGGCTGGCAATCACCCACTCGTCGGGAAGCGCCAGACCATAGTTCTGGATCGCCCGGCGAAAGCCGGTCAAGCGCTCGCCCATGTTGAGCAGGTCCGGAGGCCCGGCGAGGATACCGATCTCGCGATGGCCGCACTCGACGAAGTGCCGCACGGCCAGCCAAGCGCCATTCTCATTGTCCGCGCCCACATAGGGCCCTGCAAGCCCGTCAAACGAACGGTCCATGAACACGATCGGCATGTTTGCGTGCTCGGCTCCGCTGAGCGTGTTCCATCTGTCGCTGGTCGCGACCGCAAGGATGCCATCCACCCGATTGCGCAGCATCAACTCCAGGTAGGTGTTCTCAGATTCGACGAGGCCCGCCGTGTAGTAGAGAAAAAACGCGTATCCTTTGGGCCTCAGCACATCCTCGATGCCTGCCAACGTTTCGCCAAGGGAGAGATGGGAGACGTCAGGTGTGATGATGCCGATGGTCTTAGTCTGATTGATCGAGAGGTTGCGCGCGATCATGCTGGGCTGGTAACGCAGAGCCTCGATGGCTTGCAGGACTCGTTGGCGGGTCTCTTCGCCAACGAAACGAGTCCCGTTGATCACGTGCGAGACCGTGGCTTTGGAGACGCCCGCTCGACGAGCGACGTCGTTCATCGTAGCCCACTTCATGGTGTGCTCTCCGCTCTAGCACAGAGTAGACAGGGGTTGATCGATACGTAGCGAAATGGTCGTTTTGGAATGAGGGATAATCGTTAGTTAACCGGTTGCGTAACCGGTTAACTAACCGGCGGCATCATATCACCAATTGAATGCGGTGTCAATACCCTATTTAAGTAAGCGCGGGAAGATGTTCTTTGACGAAACCTTATCCCTATGATAGGATATGGGCGGTCGTGCTAGACGGGGAGCTAGCGGTGCCCTGTACCCGCAATCCGCTATAGCGGGGTTGAATTCCCTGCCCAGGATCTGCGGTCAGCGGGACTGCTGGGCCGGCGAGCGTCGATGGCTGGGTCCTGTGCGGCGGGAGCCTGTGAACCGGGTCAGGATCGGAAGGTAGCAGCCCTAAGCGGTCACTCTCGGGTGCCACGGGGTCGCCTGGCCTGAGCAAGCTGGTCTATGCAAGCTGAGTGACGAGATACGACGTAGGGTGCACGGCCAGGACTTATGAAAACGGGCAAGCCTTCTCCGGCTTGCCCGTTTTTGCTGTCGGCAGGATCTCCGATCAGTCTCTACGGCAATACCCCGAGCTCGTCCAGCGAGTGGAACAGTTCCAGCGGATCGCGGTAGACCCGGAACGCGCCCGCCCGGCTGAGCTCATCTTCGCCGTACCCGCCGCTCAACAAGCCGATGCTCAGCATGCTCGCACGGCGGGCTGCCAGCAGATCCCACACCGCATCGCCGATCACGTAGCAGTCCTCGGGACGTACCCCCATCCGCTGCTGGCAGGCGAGAAAGAGATCGGGTTCCGGCTTCGCCCGCAGGACGTGGCCCCGTTCCACCACAATGGTCTCCGCGCCGATCTCCAGGGCATTGAGCGAGGGGTTGATCTCGGGGCGTTGTCCCGAGGTGGCAATGCCGAACGCGATGTTGGCGGAGCGCAGAAAGCGCAGGAGTTCCACCGCGCCGGGCAGAGGGCGCCGTTCGGGCATAAACTGCGCGAACAGCTCGCCGTGGCGGCGCTGTAAGGCGTCCACCTCCGCTGGGCTGAGATCGCGACCCAGCTCACGGCCTGTGGCCCGCGTGAAGAGGCCACCGCTCATGCCCATGCGGCGGTGGATACGCCAGCCATCGATCGGCATGCCGGCTTCCCAGAACGCGCGCTGCCACGCAAAGACATGCGCGTAAACCGTATCGACGAGGGTGCCATCGAGATCAAAGATGAGCGCTCGCAAACTCATCTCCTTTACCGCAATTGCTATAGTGAGTCAACAGTACTACCAGGTGTTAAGCCGTTTTTGGCAAAGGACAGCGGCCGCTCAGTTGGCATGTGCTGCAGGCGGCCTCCATCTCCTCCCGCTGGCCCGGCAGCATCAGCCCATGCGTGTCCCGCTTCTCGATGAGCTTTTCTACCGCGCCGGGAGGAAAAGGCATCTCTCGTCCGAGCAAGACGAGCTTGAAGGTGATCTCGGCGACGTTCTCCAGCTTCTCCAGGTTGAGGTAAGCCTCCCATACCGTTTTGCCGATGGTCACTGAGCCGTGGCGCTGGAGGATGAGGGCATCGTAGCGCTGGATCAGATCGCGGATCACTGTGGCGCCCTCCGCGCTCGCGGGCATTGCGTACTCGGTCGTAGGGATCATCCCGAGGTTAACGATGACTTCGGGGATCAGACACCGGGCGAGCGAGATACCGGCGATAGAGAGCGCGATCGCGTTAACCGGGTGGGCGTGGACGACTGCGCCGATGTCGGGCCGCTGACGGTAGGCTTCCAGGTGAAGCAGGATTTCGGAGCTGGGTCGCAGGTCACGGGCCGCGCCGTAGCGGCTCGCTCCCACAGGCCTGGCATCCCAATCGATCACCACCATCTGGTCGGGCGTCATAAAGCCCTTGCTCAGGCCACTAGGGGTCACCAGGAAGCGGTCGGTGCCCAGGCGGGCGGAGATGTTGCCGTCGGTAGCGGTGACGTAACCGCGGGTGTGCAGCAACTGACCGATCCGGATGAACTCTTCGCGCAACGCCCGTTCGGTGATGGCGGCGCCGCCCGAGTAGGTGCCGTAACTCACGCGGCCTCCGCAGGAAGATCGATTTCGTCGATAACCCCTACGATGACCGCGCGCACAGGTCCCCACGGCTCCACGTTCAGCACCTGACGCGCGCTGTTGCCCTCATCCAAAACGAGCACGCGATCTCCCACGCCAGCCTGCACGCTGTCAACCGCGATGTCGTATTTTGGGGTGACTTTTCCTGACAGGTTCAGGCGTTCCACCAGGAGCAGCTTGTGGCCACTGAACATGGGGTGTTTGATGGTGGCAACGACGGTGCCAGCGACCTGGCCGATGTACATGGCGTACTCCGAATGGAGAAATCAACGAATCGGCGAATCAACGAATCACCATGAGAACGCTCCACGTTCCACGCAACACGCTGTACGCACCACGCTCCACGCAACACGCTCTACGCATCACGCTTCACGACATCCACTTCGTCTACAATGCCCACCACTGCATGATCCACCGGCACGAAGGTTTCCGGCAACGCCAGGGCGGCTTCCCGGCTGGCGATGACGAAGACCAGTTCGCCGGGACCAGCCTGCGCGGTCGCATCGGCCGCGACGAACGGCTCGCCCGACGGACGGCGGTCGCGATCCAACGGCTGCACGATGAGCAGCTTGACACCCTCCAGGCCGGCGTATTTTTGCGAGGCGACCAGTGTGCCGATGACAGTGGCGAGTTGCATAAGTGGATTATAGCGCGGTCGGCCGCTGAGTGCAAAACGGTGCAGCTTCTTCCCGTTTTCCGACCGGTGTGGTAGAATCGACAGGACGAGCCGGAGGCCGGCAATGCTCCTTTTCTCCGATGGAGGTCAACCGATGGGTAAATTGGTGGTGGCAAGCGCCCAGCAGCAGATGAGACTGTTCGATTCGCCGGACAGTTATCGTAAGGATCTCAGCCGTTTCTTGCACATGGCGCGGGCCAAAGGCGCCGAGCTCATTGTGTTTCCGGCTTTGGCCGGTGTGATGGCTGCCAGCTACAAAGTGGAAGGGTTTCGCATGTCTCTGCTGAAGCAGGCCGACGAGCGCCAGCGCGGTAAGAGTTCATTCCTGACCCGCACGCGCAGCGCTCTGGCGGGAAGCACGGCCACTCTGCTGGGAGCCAGCTTTCGCCGGGCATTCCTCCAGCTTCTGCAGGCCGATGCGACCGGCCTGGCCACAGCTTACGAGAAGCTTTTCAGCAATTTGGCGAAGGTCTACGAGATCACGGTGGTCGCCGGAAGCGCGTACGTGCCCGATGTCGCCGGTGTGATCCGCCACCGGACAACGGTTTTTGGCCCGGATGGCTCGGTGTTGGGCCGCCACGATAAGATGGCGCTCTCGCGGGAGGATGAGGGGCTGGCAACTGCGGGCGATGCCTGGCACGTGGTGGCAACCCCGGTAGGGCGGCTGGGTATCCTCCTGGGAGAAGAGGCGCTTTACCCGGAAGCCGGGCGTGTGTTGGCATACCAGGGCGCCGACCTGCTCGTCACGCTGGCGGCTGCCGGCAATGACGCCCTGGCGGCCTACGTCCGCCAGGGGACCATCGCGCGGGCGCAGGAAAACCGTTGCTTCGCCATGACCAGCTTTCTAGTCGGCAAGAACCATTTGACGCCGGATGATGGCTCGGTGACGACATTCGTCGGCAAGTCCGGCATCTACGCGCCGTTGGAGATGACCCCGCGCCATTCCGGCATCATGGTGGAGATGGGCACATCGGAAGCGGAAGGGCTGTTGACGGCCGAGCTGGACAGGAACGCGCTGCACAACTTGTGGGAGACAGGCGTAGAGCCGGTGCGTCGCCGGATGCCGATGGGCCTCTTCGCCAGCTACCTGCCGGCGCTGTACAGCAGCGGCCGCACCCTGGCGGAAGCCTGGCCCGGCACCGAGAAGGAAACGCCGCCGTCGCTTGGTCTGCCGGCGCCTGCAGCCGAGCCGGACGATATCAAGACAGCATCTGAGGCGACGCTGGATCGTCCGGCCGATAACGGAGCGGAGCACGCGCAATAGCCCTGACCGGCGCGACCAAGGGCGACCTCAAAACGGCCGGTTCTTGCGATCGCAAGGCTCCCGAATGATCGTTATACTGGCTTGAAGAGGTCCGTTACCTGGCGCATGAGGTTCAACACTGCGATCCCGATCTTCACGTATTCGGGAGCGCCGGCGCGAAGCCGCAACTGCTTGCCCGCAGCGATCTGCGGCGCGATCTTGTCCTCCTGCGCCTTTGTATATGCCCAAGCCGCCGTCGCGCCGAGCGCCGCTCCCACCAGCCCGCCGATGATGATTGCTGTGTTGCGAGAAGACACCTTCACACCTCTTCTTTGCTTCGCGGAGACGAGATCAAGGAGTGCTGCCAGCGCCGGACTTGTGCAGCGGCGGCGCTCGCGGCGATGAACGGCGCCGCCACGCGCTCACTGGCAATCCTGCTGACCTGCTCGGCCTTTCGGAAGTAGCCCTGGATGACAGGAGCCACGCCGCGTATCTTGCGAATCATCCAGAGCATGCCTTTAACGCAGAAGAACAGGATGATCCCCGGCACAAGGCTGATGACAAACACCTCGATTGCCAGCAGGACCACCGACAGGTCACGCCAGTTTGCGAGCGACATGGCTTACCTCCAGACACACGGCCTGTTCATTGGCGTCCATTGTATCAAAGATGCTGCAGACAGGCAAACGCAGCTAAAGAACAGGCGTAAATCCTGCAACAGATGGTGTTGAGTGAAACCTCGTAAGCTCTGGATAGCGCTGGCGTTGCTGCTCACTTTGACGCTGCTTGCCCGGTCCACCCGTCCGTGGGTGGAGTTTGGCCCGCCACAGCACGTGATCTCGATCAACCCGAAGATGGGCGTGCACACCCGGCTCACCGACGAAGTCGAGCCCTGGAAGGTTCAGCGTACCTACCAGATGGTGCGCGAGATGGGCGCGTCGTGGGATGTGGAGTATTTCCTTTGGGCCGCGCACGAGCCGGCGAAAGGCTCGTATAACTGGACCCATGCCGACCTGGTGGTTGACCACGCGGTCAACCAGGGCATCAAGGTGATCGCCCGGTTAGGATATGTGCCCGATTGGGCGCGACCGCCGCGCACGTCGTTTCTGTACCTGGATGAGAACGGCTACGACGATTTCGCGAGCTTCGCCGCGGCGTTCGTTCAACATTTCCGTGACCGGGTGGGCTATATCATCGTCTGGAACGAGCCGAACTTGAGCCAGGAGTGGGGATACCGGCAGCCTGATCCCGCGGCCTACACGGAGCTGCTGTGCCGCACCTATCGGGCCGTCAAGGCGGTCAACCCCGACGTTCAGGTCTTGGGCGGCGCCCTGGCGCCGACGCTGGCGCCCAAAGGCACCGAATGGGCGCTGAATGATCTGGATTATCTGCAAGGGATGTACGATGCCGGGGCCGCACCCTGTTTCGACCTGCTGGCTGTTCACAGCTACGGCTGGACCTTCGGCCCCGATGAGCCGGCCAGCCCCGATGCCGTCAACTTCGATCGGGTCGAGCTGGTGCGGGATGTGATGGTCCGCAACGGCGACGGCGCCAAGCACATCATCATCACCGAGGGCGGGTGGAACGATCACCCGCGGTGGACCAAGGCCGTCCGCCCGGCCCAGCGCGCGGCGTACACGATCCGCGCCTATCAGAAAGTCCTGGCCGATTGGTCTTGGGTCGATGCCCTATGCATTTGGGCTTTTCGTTACCCTCGACCGGCAGGCACTTATCAGGACTACTACACGTTCGTAGACGGTGATTTTCAGCCGAAGCCGATCTATCTGGCCGTGCAGCGGTATGCGGCCGGCGATGAGGAGGCAATCCCATGACGCGGCGGCATGGCGACGCCGCGTCGCGGAGAGGAGCGTCCTGGCGTGTTCGCATGCCTGCTTCGCCCCGTCTGCGGCTTGTTGTTATCCTGACTGTGGCTCTCGTTGCGGCGGCCTGGCTTATCGTGCGTGGGGTGATCGGCGGCCGCGACCCCACGTGGGCGCATATCCAGGAATCCGGCGTCTGGCGGGTGGGCATGGATCCGAGCTTCCCACCGTTCGAGAACCTGGACACGACTACCAACCATCCGGTCGGGCTGGACGTGGATCTGGCGAACGCGATCGCCGCGCGTTGGGGTGTCCGGGCGGAGTTTGTCGGCGTGGGATTTGACGAGCTGGTGGACGCGGCGGCGGCACACAGAGTCGATTCCGCCATCTCAGGATTGCCTGTCTTCGAAGAGCGCGCCAAAGAGGTGTCGTTCTCGACGCCGTACGTTGAGGCAGGGGTGATGCTGGCTGTGCCGGCGGGCAGCGCGATCGCCGGGCCGGGCGATCTTGCAGGCAAACGCCTGGCCGCGGAATGGGGCAGTTCGGGTGATGCGCAAGCGCGGGTGTTGCAGCGCGATCTCGGTGGCAACATCCAACTGGTGCTGCGGGAGACCTCGGACGCGGCGCTTTCAGCCGTGTTGGCCGGCGCAGCGGATGCCGCGGCTGTGGATGCCGTCAGCCTGGCGTTGTTCGACCAGGGGGAAGCTCGGCTCGTGGCAGTCGGCGCTCCGCTAGTCAGCGATCCGTACGTGATCGTCGTGCCGGTGAACGCACCGAAACTCCTGGGAGCGATCAACGAAGCATTGGCAGCGCTGGAGGCGGATGGGACGTTGGCCAGGCTGAGGCAGAAGTGGTTGAGCCCGGAAGCGCCGTGACGTGTTTTCGTGGTGCGTAGTGCGTGTTCCGTTTTCTCTCATTGGGAAGAACATCCAACAATGCCGGATTTACGCAACACGCAACACGCAACACGCAACACGCACAAGGAGTAACAGAGACTTGTGTTGCATTTCGATATCTTCACCTTATTTCCCGGCATGTTCGACGGGGTCTTTTCGGACAGCATCCTTAAGCGCGCGCAGGAGGCGGCGATCCTGTCTGTGACGCTGCACAACATCCGCGACTATGCCGAAGGACGGCACCGGGTAACCGATGACACGCCCTACGGAGGTGGCGGCGGCATGGTGATGAAGCCCGAGCCTATCTTTCACGCGGTGGAGACCGTGCTGAGCCACGAGCCAGGCTGGCGCTGGGCGCCTTCAGAGCCGACCGACCTGCCACCGGTCGTTGAGAACGCGCTGCCGGCCGGCGTGCCGATCGTGCTGTTGACACCCCAGGGGCGCACCTTCACCCAGAGGATCGCCGAGGAGCTGGCCGTTCACCCGCGCATCGCCCTGATCTGCGGGCGGTATGAAGGGATCGACGAGCGGGTGCGCGCCGGCCTGGTGACCGATGAGATTTCCATCGGTGATTTCGTGATCTCCGGTGGCGAGCTGGCCGCAGCGATCATCGTGGATGCCGTCACCCGACTCCAACCGGGCGCCCTGGGATGCGAGATGGGCGCGTTCGAGGATTCCTTCGCTACGGGGCTGCTGGAATACCCACAGTACACCCGTCCGGCGACCTTTCGAGGCCAAGGCATCCCGGAAATCCTGGTCTCGGGCGATCACGCCCGGGTGGCGCGCTGGCGTCGCGAGCAGGCGCTCCTGCGCACCTTGCAGCGCCGGCCTGATCTGTTGAAATCCGCGGTGCTATCCGATGCCGATCGCGCGTTTCTTGCCCAGGCGGCGGCCCAATCCGGCATCACCCCCTGAATTTGGTTCGGGCGCAGGCATATGTTAGAATAACGCTTCGTGACACATGCCGCTCCACGGTTTTCGATACGGAACTAAGATACCAGGACGCCGGCGGATAGACTCGCAAAACGAAGGGCAACGTACAATGTCGAACCTGATTGATTCTCTTGATGCCGCGGTCGCCCGGGCTGATATGCCGGAGCTGACCCCCGGCGATACTGTGAAGGTACATACCTTGATTGTTGAAGGCGATAAGGAGCGCGTCCAGGTCTTCCAGGGCATGGTGATTCGCGTGCGCGGCGGCGGTGCCAACAAGAACTTTACCGTTCGCCGTATTGCTTCGCACGGTGTAGGCGTGGAGCGAACCTTCCTCTTCGCGTCGCCTCGCGTGGATAAGGTCGAGTTGCTGCGGCACGCCAAGGTGCGCCGGGCCCGGCTCTACTTCCTGCGCGGCCGCACGGGCAAGGCGGCGCGTCTGAAGGAACGCGCGGCATAAGACGATAGCGGCTCGGGATTTCACGGGTCGTGGTCTGATCCCGCTCTGCTGTCGCTATCATCCGGACAATCCGAATGCATCCTCGCCCCTGTTCCTGCGGTTCATCCGTCAGAGCAGGGGCATTTGTCGTTTTGTATACTGGTGAGAGACGTGGTAGACAGACTGAATGGCTCACGCCAAGACGCAAAGAACGCCAAGACTGCCTTTGTATGGATTCTTTGCGCCCTTTGCGCCTTTGCGTGATGCTCTTCCAAATCCAGCAGCTCATTAACCATTACAGCATTTGTCGTTTTGGTATCGTTGAAGTGATGTTCGGAGAACGTTGGGAATGTGCCCACGATCGGTGACCGATACCCCGCGGCCCCAGGCGGACCTGGCGCTGGAGGAGACCCTGTGGCAGGCCGGCTATTGCGCCATCGCGGGCGTGGACGAGGTCGGGCGAGGCCCGTGGGCCGGACCGGTAATCGCTGCCGCGGTGATCCTGCCGCCCGATCCCGTCGCCCTGGCGCCCTGGCTCGGCCGGGTGGATGACTCCAAGCGGTTGACGCCAGTCCGGCGCGAGCACCTGTTTGACTTGATCCGGGAGCGCGCGGTGGCGGTGGGCGTCGGTCGCGCGGAGGCCGCTGAGATCGACCGCATCGGCATCGTCGCGGCGAACCGCCAGGCGATGATCCGTGCCCTGGAAGCCATGGCCATGAGGCCCGACTTCGTGCTGCTCGACTTTCTGACGTTGCCTGGCTTGCCCCTGCCACAGCGGGGGATACCGCACGGCGACTCACTTTCGCTTTCTATTGCCGCTGCATCGATCATCGCCAAGGTGACCCGGGATCGTTGGATGATCAGCCAGGAGGATGTCTATCCTGGCTATGGTTTTGCCCGCCACAAGGGCTACGGTACCGCCGAACATCAGGCTGCGCTGGCGCGCCTGGGGCCATGCCCGCTCTATCGGATGAGCTTCAGGCCGGTGGCAGCCCTGCAAAAGACTGTGGAGGCGCCCAGGTGACCGGGGATAGAGCGGCAAGGACGAGGGCGCAACCACAGGATCGGCGCAGGGCCCTGGGGCAGCAGGGTGAAGACCTTGCCGCGGCGTACCTGGTGGAGCAGGGCTACGCGATTATCGTCCGCAACTGGCGCACCCGGTCGGGTGAACTGGACATTGTGGCGCGCGATGGCGATTGGCTGGTTTTCGTGGAGGTGCGTACCCGCCGCACCAGGGGCGGAGCCCTGGCACCCGAGCTCGGCACCCCGGAAGAATCCGTGACCCCACGCAAGCAGTTGCGGCTTGCCGCGATGGTCGATGCTTATCTGTTCGAGATGCCGTGGGATGGTCCGTGGCGCATCGATGTGATTGCCCTGGAGTTGCGCCCCGATGGATCGGTTGCACGACTGAACCATCTGCGCGATGCGGTGGGTGGATGATTGACGATGGACGATAGACGGTGGACGATGGACGATAGACGATGGACGATGGACCATAGACCATGGTCTGTCGTCGATGGTCTATCGTCCGTGGTCGTTATCGTCGGTCCGACGGCTGCCGGGAAGACCGCGCTGAGCGTCGAGCTGGCCGAGGAGCTTGGCGGTGAGATCGTGTCGGCGGACTCCCGCCAGATTTACCGCCGGATGGACATCGGCACGGCGAAGGCGACGCCGGAGGAGCGCGCTCGTGTCCCTCACCATCTGCTGGATGTGGTGGAGCCCGACCAGGTGCTCACGCTGGCCGAGTACCAGCAACTGGCGTACGGCTCGATCAGGGCTATCCTGGCTCGCGGCCGCCTGCCCCTCCTGGTGGGAGGCACCGGACAATATATTCGCGCCGTGATCGAGGGCTGGGGTATCCCCGGGGTCGCGCCGCAACCTGAGCTGAGGGCCGGGCTTGAGGCCAGGGCCCGCGCCGAAGGGGCGGAGGCGATCCATCGCTGGTTGGCGGCCCTTGATCCGCTCGCCGCATCCCGCATCGACTACCGCAACGTCCGCCGCGTCATCCGCGCTCTGGAGGTGTGCCTGGTGACGGGTCGGTCCATCTCCGAGCTTCAGCGCAAAACCCCGCCGCCATATCACATCCAGCAGATCGGTGTCACCCGCGCCCGACCGGAGCTTTACGCGGCCATCGACGCCCGCGTGGATCGGATGATCGCCTCCGGGCTGGTCGAAGAAGTGCGCCGCCTGGCCGATGCCGGCTACGGTTGGGAGCTGCCGTCCATGACCGGGCTCGGCTACCGGCAGATCGGCCAGTATTTGCGCGGGGAGGTCAGCCTGGAGGAGGCCATCGCGCTGGTCAAGAAAGGCACACGGCGGTTTGTCCAGCAGCAGTATAACTGGTTCCGGCCGGGTGATCCCCGGATCCGCTGGCTGGACCCGGGCAGTGTCGCCGTCGGTGAGGTGGTAGCAGAGCTACGCGGTCTCCTCGCAGGCCGTCTGCGGTTGAAACCGCAGTCTGGCAACTCGCAAACCTGTTGAAACAGGTTGACGCAGGGCCGCACAGGTCGGCCAGTGCGTTTCACCGGACTTTCGGTATCAGGCGGCGTTAGTTGAAACCAACGGCTCAAGCAGGTGAAAGCCGGCTGAAATCGGCTGGACCCACCACCCTACCCGTGCCAACCTGCTTCAGCCTGGCGTGTTCGCGCAGCGTCCTGCGGACAACGCTGGGGCGAGCTTAGCGAATTGCGTAAATCCTGAAAGCCTTTGACGCACCTTACCGTGCGCGTTATACTTGCAGAGCGGTGTTCGTTGACCGCTCATCCTTACATCCAGGAGAAACCATGCGCATCGCAGTTGGGACCGACCACGGCGGTTATGATCTGAGGGAGGTTGTTTTTCGGACGCTCCGGGAGCTGGGCCATGAGGTGATCGACCTGGGCGCGCAGCGTCTCGATCCAGCGGACGATTACCCCGATTTCGCTGTCGCGGTCGGCCGCGCGGTGCAGTCGGGTCAGGCCGACCGTGGCATCGCCATGTGTGGAAGCGGCGTCGGCGTGACGATCGCTGCCAACAAGCTGGCGGGCGTTCGCGCCTGCCTCTGCCACGACACCTATTCGGCTGCCCAGGGCGTCCGGCATGACAACATGAACGTGCTGTGCCTCGGCGGGCGGGTTATCGGGCCCGAGCTGGCGCGCGAGCTGGTGCGGGCCTTTGCATCGGCGACATACGAGGACGCCGAGCGGTTTCACCGCCGGGCGGCCAAGGTGACGGCGCTGGAATCATCCTGAAAGATGCTTTTCATTCAGTGAGAAGTCGCCGGCTTGGGCGTTGATGGGCGGCGTAAACGCGCAACTCGATGCGAACCTCCTGCGTATAGGCAGGTGAGTGTCAGGTTCAACGACACCCGCTTGCAATCGGAGGAGGAACCCAATGAAACTGGTGCGTTTTCTTGTTGTGGCTTTCGTGGCTGTCTTGATCGTTGGTTGTGTCCCGGTCGATCTTGGCTCCAGCATTATCGGCTCGGGCCGGACGACGACGAAGGATTTCGACTTGACCGGCTTCACTAAGGTGGCGGCCGGCAGCGCGTTTCAGGTGGACATCTCTCAGGGTGATGCGTATAACGTCACATTGACGGTAGACGACAACCTTCTTGACCGCCTGGACGTCAAGGTGTCCGGCGATGTGCTGCGCATCTATTTGAAGCCCGGCATCGGCATCATGGGCAGCATGACGATGAAGGCCAAGATCACCATGCCCGAGCTGACCGGACTGGACCTCAGCGGCGCGACCCACACGTCGGTCTCCGGCTTCAGCACCGAGAAGGGATGCAGGATCCAGCTATCGGGCGCCAGCACGCTGAGCGGCGATCTTACCTGCGGTGATACGAACATGGAGGTCTCCGGGGCCAGCAAGATGAATCTGGACGGCGCTGCCGATACCTTGAAGCTCAACGTGTCGGGCGCGAGCACGGCGAGCCTGGACACGTTTACCTCGCAGGATACCACCGTGGATGCCAGCGGCGCGAGCCACGTGACGGTGAATGCCAGCGACCGACTGAACGCGAGGGCCAGCGGCGCCTCGTCGGTAACCTACGTGGGGCAACCTGCCGAATTGACCGTGAATTCTTCTGGCGCCTCATCAATCAACCAGAAATAGCGCCCGCGGGACACGCTAAAAGACAAGTGGGGTGGTTGGCCGGCCTTGTGGTCGCAACCGCCCCACTTTCTATTTCAATGTGCCGCCGTGTATTACCCCGTGCGGCAAACAGCCAGGAACGAGTTTCATTCCCGGCATCCCCGCTATTCCTTCGCGATCATTACCTCCGTCGCCTTGATCACCGCCTTTACTTCATCGCCTGCTTTCAGTTTCAACGCTTCAGCCGAGCCGCGGGTAATCGCGGCCACGATTTCGGAATCTCCCACGGCTACAACGACCTCGGCCATGACCGTGCCGAGCTTGACTGACTTGATAGTGCCGGCCAGTTGGTTGCGTGCGCTGATCATTGTGACCTCCTGTTCCGTGTATCATCTTCGGAGAGTCGAAGCTCCGCTTGCGACGATCTTATCATAGCACGAATCCAACGCCAGTTCAATCGGTTTTCAATGCCGGTCCGGCACCGAACTGCGCTGTGATCTTACCACTTTCTAATCGACTATTAATCTGTGAATCATCCAATACGGCATATAATACTTGCGCAGTGCACCGGTAGCCCATCAGGCACGGTGCATTGTCGCGCCGAACCGCAACACCAGGCGTGACATCATCCCACATCCATCGGATACTGCACATCGAATAGTTTCCCTTTCCAGGAGCCTTGCATGATCGAAGTCTCTGATCTCAAGAAATCCTACGGTTCGGTCGAGGCGTTGCGCGGGGTAAGTTTCTCCATCGCGCCTGGACAGATCGTCGGATTGTTGGGGCCAAACGGGGCCGGTAAGACGACCATCATCAAGATTCTCACCGGTTATCTTCAGCCCGACGCGGGCACGGTGACAATCGACAGTCTGGATGTGCTGACGCAAACGCGCCAGATTCAAGCCCGCATCGGATACTTGCCGGAGAACGCGCCGCTCTACCCGGAATTGTCAGTACAGTCATACCTCACGATGATGGCCAATCTCCGTCAAATCCCTGTGCCCGAGCAGCGTGCACGCATCTCCGAGGCGGTTTACGCGACCGGCCTGGCGGATCACCTGGCCCGGCCCATCGGCCAACTGTCCAAGGGGTTTCGCCAACGCGTGGGCCTGGCTCAGGCCATCCTGCACCGGCCCAAGCTACTGATCCTGGACGAGCCTACCGTGGGCTTGGACCCGACGCAGATCGTTGAAATTCGTCGCCTGATCCGTCGCCTGGCCGAGCACGCCACCGTGCTGTTCTCCACCCACATCTTGTCTGAAGTCGAGGCGTTGTGTGACCGGGCTATCATCCTGATGAATGGCCTGGTGAAGGCCGACGCGCGCCTGGCCGACCTTGAAGTGACGGCGGATGCGGTGCTGGTGCTGGCCAACAAGACCGATGGCGTGGAACGCGTCCTGCGGTCCTTAAGCGGTGTGCGCGGCATCGAGCCGGCGCGTACCCCCGACGGCTTTCCGTTGTACCGCGTCCTGGGCATGGGTGATGTGGACCTGTGCCCGGCCATCTATAATCTTGCCCGACAAGGCAACTGGCCCTTGCGCGAACTGCGGCGAGACGTGAAAACGCTAGAGACGGTCTTTAACCAGCTTGCGACCGGCTCACTGCCCAATCCCTAATCCCCAATCCCTAATCCCTAATCCCCAGTAACCGGAGATCAGGTATTAGGTACTAGGGACTAGGTATTAGGTATTAGGCATTCTTTGCCAGTTTCCCGAGGTTTTCATGAAACAGACTCTCTCCATCACCCGCAAAGAACTTTCCGCATACTTCGGGTCACCCATGGCGTTGATTTTCGTGGGCGCGTTCCTGGCGGTGACGCTCTTTGCCTTCTTTTGGGTGGATACCTTTTTTGCCCGAGGCATCGCTGACGTGCGATCGCTCTTCGAGTGGATGCCAATCCTGATGATCTTCTTGGTGGCAGCGTTGACCATGCGCCAATGGAGTGAGGAGCAACGCTCGGGCACGCTTGAAGTCCTGTTGACGCTTCCGGTCAGCAAGATACAGCTTGTCCTGGGTAAGTTCCTGGCCGTCATGGCGTTGGTCGGCGTGGCGCTGGGGTTGACGCTGTTTTTGCCCATCAGCGTCTCGATCATCGGCAACCTGGACTGGGGACCGGTCGCCGGTGGTTATCTGGCCGCGCTGCTCCTGGCCGCTGCCTACACTGCTATCGGCCTTTTCATTTCGTCCCGCACTGATAATCAAATCGTCGCGCTGATCATCACGGTGCTGATCTGTGGTCTCTTTTATCTCGTCGGCGCGCAGAGCGTGACGAGCTTCGTCGGCCGCGGCCTGGGTAACGTGCTGTCCGCGCTCGGTTCCGGCAGTCGCTTCGAGAGTATCGAACGGGGCGTGATCGACCTGCGTGACCTGATGTATTACCTGGCACTGACTGCCATCTTCCTGATCCTGAACATCCTCTCGTTGGATTCCAAACGCTGGAGCGTCGGTCAGGCGACCCAGGGCTACCGCCGCAGCGTGGTGTTGACTTCAGCGCTGCTGGTGGTGAACCTGGTGACCATGAATCTCTGGCTTTACCCGCTCGCCGGCTTGCGGCTGGACCTGACTGCCCAGGGCACCTATAGCCTGTCTTCGACGACTAAGGACCTGCTCGCGAGCCTTCAGGAACCGTTGACGATCCGCGCTTACATCAGCGAGAAGACGCATCCGCTCCTGACGCCGCTGATCCCCCAGGTGAAGGATATGTTGCGCGAGTATGAAATCGCCGGTCGGGGCAAGGTGGTTGCGGATGTCGTGGACCCGGCGACATCGCCTGACAAAGAGATCGAGGCCAACCAGACCTATGGCATCCAGCCGTCCCCGTTCCAGGTGGCCGGCCGCTATGAAGCGTCAGTCATCAACGCCTACTTCGACATCCTGGTGCGCTACGGTGATCAGAACCAGGTGATCAACTTCCGGGACCTCATCGAAGTGACCTCGCACAGCGATGGCACGCCCGACGTGCATTTCAGCAACCTCGAATACAACCTGACTCAGGCCATCAAGAAGGTCACGTCCGGCTTTCAGAGCGTGGATAACCTGCTTGCGTCGCTGTCCAGTCCCGTCAAGCTGACATTGTTTGCCACGCCGGCTTCACTGCCGCAGGATCTAAAGACGGCTCCGCAGACGATCCAGAAAGTGGCGCAGGACCTGGCGAGCAAATCGAACGGCAAGTTCACCTTTGAGATGGTCGATCCCGACGCCGCAGGGGCAGCCATCACCCGCCAGCAATTGCTCGACACCTACAAGCTACGTCCGATCGCAGTCTCGCCTTTTTCTGACCAGTCCTACTACCTGGATATGGCGCTGGCAAGCAGCGATGCCGGGACCGGCAAGACGACGACGCAATTGGTCTATCCTTCCGGCGACTACAGCGAAGCGAACGTGCAGACGGCTCTCGAATCCGCGCTGAAGCGCACCTCGTCCGGCTTCCTGAAAGTGATCGGCCTGTGGACGCCGCCCGAGCAACCGACTCAGGACATGTTCGGACAGCAGCAGCCGGCTTTGCGCACCTGGCAACAACTCGAACAGCAATTGAGCCAGGACTACACGGTGCAACCGGTGGATTTGTCAACCGGACAGGTGCCGCCTGAGATAGACGTGTTGGTTATCATCTCGCCACAGAACATGGATGACAAAGCTCGCTACGCCATCGATCAGTATTTGATGCGCGGCGGTTCCGTTGTGGTAGCGGCGGGTAATTATGAAATCACAGTCGATCAGTACTCCGGCAACCTGGCGCTTCAGCCGGTGCAAGGTGGCCTGAATGACATGCTGGCAAGCTACGGCATCAAGGTGGACACGCCGTTGGTCATGGATCCACAGAATGAGCCCTTCCCGGTGCAGGTCGATCGCAATGTCGGCAACACGGTCGTGCGCGAGTACCAGGCGCTCGACTACCCGTTCTTTGTGGACGTGCGGACCGACGGCATGGATCAGGGCAGCCCCATCGTCAGCAAGCTCTCGGCCGTCACGCTCAACTGGGCATCTCCTGTCATCGTAGACCCCGAGTTGAACAAGGATCGCCAGGTGAACACGCTGCTCCAATCGAGCAAGGGTTCGTGGCTGCGTACCGACTCGAATATCATGCCAAATGTGCAGCAATATCCCGGCGTCGGCTTCCCGGTGGAGGGAGAACGCGCATCACATCCGCTGGCGGTGGCGGTGCGAGGTTCTTTCCAGAGCTTCTTCAAAGGCAAACCGTCTCCGCTCGCCGCGACTCAGTCGACACCGACGGCCGGAGACCAGCCCACGCCCACGCCAGCGCCTTCAACCCAGGTGGGAAGCACAATCGAAGCATCGTCTGACTCCGCCCGGCTGGTGGTGGTCGGCAGCAACGACTTCCTGACCGATATAGTCTTCCAGATTTCGTCCAGCATAGGCACCAACCGCTATCTGAACAGCCTCCAGTTCATTCAGAATGCCGTGGATTGGTCGGTGGAAGACCTGGATCTGCTCAGCATTCGTTCGCGAGGGACCACATCCCATGTCCTGGCAGCATTGAGCCAGGGAAGTGAACGGTTCTGGGAGGTGCTCAACTACGGCGTCGCCCTGCTGGGGCTGGTCGTGATCGGCGTGTTGTGGGGCGTGCGGCGACGCAGCGAGAAACCCATGGCACTGATCGGGACTCTGGCGCGAACCGGCGCGAAGTAGACGTAATGAGTAACCCGTGACGGGTAAGGTGCGATACTTGCCTCCGCTCGTCGTGGGTGACTTGTTGAAGAAGGACACAACATCATGAGCAAGTTACAGCGCATTCTCGTCGGTGTTCTCGCGGTTCAGCTCGTCATCGTCGCTTTCGTGTTTTGGCCGCGCTCCAACGCCAGCGGCGCGACGAAGCCGTTGCTGAGCGAGATCAAGGCCGACGATATCACTTCACTGACCATCCACGATAACCAGGGCGCGACCGTCAAGCTGACCAAGCAGGGCGCAGCGGGACAAACGAGCTGGGTGCTGGCCGATGCCGGCGATTTCCCGGCAGACACGGCCAAGATCACCCCCGTATTGACCAAGCTCGCCGAGCTCAAATCGGACCGGCCGGTGGCCCAAACACAGGCCAGCTTTAAGCGCCTGCAGGTCGCCGACGATACCTTCCAGCGGCGGCTGGATATCGAGACTTCCGGCGGTGCGAACCGGACTCTATTTGTGGGCTCCAGCGGGGGAGGGCAATCCGCATATGTGCGTGTGGGCGATCAAAACGATGTGTACCTGGTGACCGGCTTTGCCGCGTGGGACTTCAACGCGACCCCCGCATCCTGGATCGACACCGCGTATATGAAGGTGGCCGCCGCGGACGTGTTGGGGCTCACGCTGTCCAACGCCAACGGCCAGTTCAGTTTCTCCAAGGATGACAAAGGCGCCTGGACCATGAACGGCCTGACTGCTCCCAACCAATTGGACGCCAACCAGATCACCGCGCTGGTCAACGAGGTAACCTCACTCCAGATGACGCAACCGCTCGGCAAGACCGAGGACACAAGTTATGGCCTGGCGCAGCCCCTGGCGCTGGTGACACTCAAGGCGAAAAGCGCCGACGCCGAAAAAACCATCACCCTGTCGATCGGCGCAAAGGACGCGACGGATAACACCTACGTCGTCAAGTCATCCGAGTCACCTTACTACGTGCGGGTGGCCGAATCGGGTGTGAAGGATCTGGTGGAGAAGAAGCAGGAAGGTTTCCTGCAGCCGACTCCGACGCCGGCGGCTGCGGTCCCGACAGCAACGCCGACACCGTGATGCCGTGACGACTCAGGACTTACGCAATTCCATAAGCGGAGCGTCCTGCCCTGAGAACGACGATGGACGATTGACCATAGACGATAGCAGTCGCCTTCTCATGGGCCGTGGCGCCGCGCCCGGCATGGGTAACTGCCCTGAGAATTACCCCTGGTTCGGCTCGGTCTCCTGACCGAGCCAGGCGGCGGTCAGGAGACCGCCGCGAACCATGCGAAAGGTTTTCACCCGCAGAGGCCGTGGCACCTGTCCTGAGCGTAGTCGAAGGGCCGCGCCCGTTATAAGAAACTGAGCGGAGCGGGGGAGACGCAGGTGAGGACGCCCGGTTCTTTGGCAGTCAGCCAGGGGCCGGACGTTTTGTATGCCGGGCATGTAGACATCTTTTCAGAATCCCCGAACTGCTGTTTCATCATTTTGTCATCTCAGGTGTGTAACATGGCGCGGCCGTGTGCGCCCCGGAGCGGTCAGTCCGTGCTGGGGCGATTTTGTGGAGGAGGAGAGAAGTCACATGCGTTCTCACCACGTTGCCTCGTTGGGAGGCGTCAGCCTGATTGCCCTCGTCGCCCTCGTCATTCTCTCGCCCCTGCTGGCCGACCTGCCCGCTGGAGCCAGCGCCCCACGGCCAAGGACAATAGATCCCGCGGACACCGTCATCTCCAATGGCTGGGAGCGCATCTTTGTCGCGCCGGAGATCGAGCCGGGGGTGCCGTTTCACTTCTACAGCATGGCTTGGCCCAGCCGCAATATCGGGTTCGCGGTCGGCGGCGACGCATGGGATGACACGCGGCCCGACGGCTCCAACCGCAACGGCGGGGTCTATCGCACCACTGACGGTGGCCTGACCTGGACGAAGGTGCTGGATTCCCCCGGCTGGAAGATCGGCATCGCCTGCGCTGACGCCAACCGCTGCTGGACCGGCGGCAAGTCCGGCAACGCCTGGTACACCATGAACGGCGGCAACACCTGGTACAAGTCCAAGGTTTACGGCTGGCAGGGCATGGGGGATGATCCGCCGAATCCCATTCAGGTTCCAGAGCCGTATCTGGCCTGGTTACGCTCCGCCGCAGTCTCGCCCAGCGGCGCCGTGGTGTTCTTTGGCGGCACCGACAACCTGATCGAACATTCGACCGACGGCGGGCAGAACTTCTACAGTTACTGGCCGCCCCTGACTCACAATTCGGCAACCTGGTCGGTGGCATGTCCGACGGACACCCTCTGCTACGGCGGGCAGGTGAACTATCACATTGTGAGGACTACCGACGGTGGTGCCTCCTGGGAGGGCCCCTGGGCGGCGGGCGGGGTGAACAACTGGGGCAACTGTCTCACGGACGAATACCCGCCCGTCCCTCCCGAAGCGGGCGGCGTTCAGCGGCGTTACTACGGCCTGGGGTTCGTCGACAAGAACTACGGTTGGGCGGTGGGCTCGTGCGGCTTGATCTTGCGGACCACCAACGGCGGTTGGGATGGCTGGCCCGCGCAGAATGCCAACATCCCGCAGGAAGTTCAGTTCCGCTGGGTGCAGGCGATCAGCCGCACGTATGCGGTGGCAGCCGGCGGCCGCGACCCGTGGCCCCAGGATACCGCCTATGCACAGCACGCTGCGATCTACGTGACGACGGACGGGAGCTATTGGCGCGAGATCGCAGCGCCCGCTACCGACGAGTTGCACGGCCTGAAGGTCTTTGATGATGCCGCGTTCGTCGCCGATTGGTCCGGGCAAATCTGGCGCTGGGATGGCTCACTGGACGCGGCCCCGGCTCCAGCGACCGAAACCCCCACGCCGACAACCACGCCGACGTCGACCGAGACACCTACGCCCACCGCGACCGCCACGACGACAGCGACGCCCACCGAGACGCCGACCGCCACGCCGAGCGTGGGCGAGGTGCGCGTACGGGCTTTTATGGATACCAACGGTGATGCTTACTACGATCCCGGCGATCCTGTGCTGGGCGGGGCCCAGTTTGCCTTGAAGCGAGGCCAGCAAATCGTGGCGAACGGGACGACAGGCGGCGATGGTGTCGTGACGTTTGCCGGGCTCGCGGCGGGCGCATACACCGTTGTGGAAACCGCCGCGCCGGCAGGCTACGTGTCACCCTGGAGGGAGGTCATGCTGACCGTGTCGGCCGGGAGCATGGAAACGATCGACTGGCCGCACGCGGCAGCCATGCCCACGCCGACGGCCACCCCCACTGCCACTGCGACGGCGACTCCCACCGAGACGCCGACTGAGACACCCACTGAAACCCCGACCGACACACCCACGCCGACCGAAACGCCTACCGCGGCGCCAACAGCTACTGCGACACCGACGCCTACCCCCACCCCCTATCGGACCTGGTTGCCGCTGATCTTATGGTAGGGTTGACGTGCCAGGCGCTTCCGAAAAGTGCCTGGCACGTCAGCGACGGTCCGTGGCCAACCTGATGGCGGTCATGTGCAGGCCGGGCAAGCTGTGCTAGACTGTCGCTCTGGGTTCGTAAGACGGAACCGCCAACATGCAACTATTCCATCATAGGAGATTTCCATGTACGTAATCACCGTAGACGTCGACAAGTGCCAGGCATGCGGCGATTGCATCGACTCCTGTCCGAATGAGCTCATGGCTCTGGTTGAACAGGACGGCAAGCAGTACGCGATGTTTACCGGCGATCCCGATGACTGCATCGCCTGCTACTCCTGCGAGTCTGCCTGCCCGGAAGGCGCCGTCACCGTAACGGAAGTGTAGCCGAAACGAGAGGCGGCCAGGCATCCGCGGAAGGACCTATCATTCTTATGGCTCGCCGATGAGAGTGCCTGAGATCCACAAGACACGTGCAAAGCCGCACCGGGTACCCGGTGCGGCTTTGCACGTGCTATGCTCACATCACCGGGTCAGGCGCCCGCTCGCCTGAGAAAGTCCAGCGTAATGTCGTTCACCTGCTCGCGCTCCTGGTCGATGATCACGCAATGCTGCGAGTTGGGCATCCAGCGCAGCTCCTTGAGCGGTGAGCGTACACGGCGGTAGATAATCTCCGGCACGCCGGGATCGACGGAGCGATCATGCTGTCCCTGCACGATGAGGATCGGCCGAGAGATAGTCGCCAGCCGGGCCTGCACCTGGCGTTGCAGGCGCAGCAGTTCGATCGTGCCTCGTAAGGGATAAACCGTGTAACCTTGCCACAACGGGTCATTTCCCATGTTTTTTTTTCGTACGTAGGGGGTAAAAGACGCCAGGAGATAGACCAGCGCCGCGCCCGGCCATGTCATCCGCAGCCGCAATGCCGGCGCGTAGGTGAGGATCGCGGCGACCTCCGGGTGGTCGCTGGCCAGGTATAGCGCCAACAGGCCGCCCATGGACTCGCCGCCCACGATCACGCGCTCGCAGCGCGCGGCGACCTGCCGGTAGGCGTCCTCCACGGCCCGCACCCAGTCGCGCCAGCGGCAGCGGTTGGCATCCTCGGGACGGGTGAAATGTCCCGGCAGCAAGGGGCCGGCGACCGTGTAACCCTGCTGATAAAGGAATTGCGCCAGCGGCCGTACCTCGGCAGTGGTGGCCGTGAAACCGTGGACCAGCACCACGCCGGCAGGCCCGCCTTCCCACAAGAACGAATCGCCTTCAAGGTGGGCGTTGTAGATCATAGCCGTCGTTTATCCATCCGTCCTCGTCACCCCTGCGATCCCCAACGCGAAATCCGCCCCGTACGCCTTAGCCGGCGTCTGATAGCCGAACGGGGCATCGCCGGCCAGTACCCGCTCGACCACCACCAGCGACGCGATGGCCGTGAAGGTGTACGTGTGGGGCGTAAGCATGCGGCACTCCACCCGCTTTCCCGCGTCATCTATCGCTTCACCCCACAGCAGGCTGTGGCCCCCTGCGCGCTCCGTGTCCGATGGACCGGCCGGCAGCGCCCGCGCCATCCGCATTAACGCCGCTTTGCCCGGCTTCGAGCCGAGCAGCCAGCCAAGATAGCGCGCCGATTTCATGACGAGGCGCTGACTTGCGGGCAACGCGATGTACGTCTCAATGTTGGGGATGCCGGTGCTGCGGTAAGCTGTCGCCAGATCGCCCCACGGCAGGGTGGTGCAGGCTACCGGCCCCTGACCGAAGTCTACCGGCCGGGTTTTCCAGGCCGCCGGCACCGGGACCAACCGGCCGTCCCGCCGGACCATGCCGGGGCGATCCACCGCGTCGAAGGCGCTGATCATGGTGCCACGAGACGAGCCGCCGAACGCCTGAAACGCCAGTGTCAGTCGCGTGGCTGTGGGGAGTCGGCGTTTGAGGTGTACGGCCAGGCAGTCGGAGGGCACCACGTCGAACCCGACGCTGGGCAACAACATGACGCCGGCCGCCTTCGCCTCGGCATCGCGGGCGGCCAGCGCCTCGTGTTCCATCAGCTCGCCGGTGAGATCCAGGTAATGCGTGCCGGTGCGCAGGCACGCGTCGGCCATCGGCTTGTAGGTGCGCGAGTACGGCCCGGCACAGTGGAGCACGACGGCCGTTTCCCGCAGCACCCGGTCGAGCGCCTCGGCATCCTCCAGCGAAAAAGCTCGCCATTCCAACCCAAGCTCAGCGGCCAAAGCTCCGACCTTCGCCGGATTACGCCCGGCCAGGACGGGCTTTAGACCACGCTGCACCGCCGTGCGGGCCGTCAGGCTGCCGGTGTACCCGGTTGCGCCGTAGAGAAGAAAGGTGGATGGCATTGGAATTCCTTTGGAAACCTATCCCCCCTTCCCTACCAGGGAAGGGGGAGCAGAGGGGGTCAGGTGCGATTTTCTGTCAGTCGCGCGTGCTTTTCTGTGTGTAACACCAGGATGTCCTGCTGCATCTTCGCCAGGCGCTTCCCGCGCAACGGGAACCAGATCAAGAGGATGGCGCCCAGGATCAACGCGACGCCGGGGATCAGCCCTATGAGCGTCTTGATGCCGAAGAGCGCGCTGGCCGGCTGGTTCAGGTAGATTTGCCCCTGGTTCGAGCCGCGCGTGACGAAACCGGTCACTTCCAGGATAAAGGGCGTCAGCGCCAGCGCCACCGACTGCGCCGGCTTGGTGATCAGCGCGTTGACGCCGAAGAACGCGCCCTCCCGGCGCACACCGGAACGCAGCTCGTCCTCGTCGGCCACCTCGGCGAACAGCACGTTGGTGAGAGTCTGCGGGCCGGCCAGGCCGAAACCTGCGACCGCCAGGCAGACGAGGATCAGCGGCCTGGGCACAACCGCTAGAAGGATCAGCGCGATTCCACCGATCACCAGCAAGAGTTGTTGCGCGCCGACCACGCCCAGCCGTTGCCGGATCGGCGTGGTCAGCGGCACCCCGATGATGAGCGGTATGAAGATGGCCGCCAATAAGATCATCGCGTTCATTTGCAAGACGTAATCCGCCAGGTAGAAGAGGACACCCAGTACGAGGGAGCTCATAAGAATCGACATAAAGTTGGCGACGGCCAGGATTAGAAACGACCGGCTGGTAAAGGTGTTGCGGACCTGCAAACCGAGTGGGAGCGGCCGATCGACCAGGTGGAACTCCGGTCGCTCCTTGACTTTCAACGTGGTGATGATGATCAGGATCGCACTGACGACGCCCACGACGACCATTGAGACCTGAAGCGGCAGGAAGGAGGGCGACATGCCGGCTTTGGGCCGGAAAAGCTCGGGGATCACGAAGCCGAGCAGTGTCCCCAGCAGGCCGAGCAGGGATGCCGAGATTTGCAAGCCATGCCGATCCGCATCGGACTCGGTCACTTCGGGCAACAGTGCCGAATAGACCAGGCCGATGATCGTGTAACAGGTGTCGTACAGCAGCATCGTTCCCAACATCCACGCGAAAAGGGCGGGCTGCGTGGCCCCGCGCGGGCTGAGCCAGACCAAGATGAACGTCAGGGCCAGGAACGGCGCGGTGAAGCGCATGTAGGGGATGCGCCGGCCAAGCTTCGACCGGGTGCTGTCGGTAATGTAACCGAACAGCGGGTCGTTGAACGCGTTCCAGACGGCGTAGATCCCCGAGGCGAGCGCGATCCACCGGGCGGCGAGTCCCAGGTAGTCCTGGTAGAAGATCGGCAGCAGCGCGCCGAACGTGCCCGAGATCAGCGATGTCCCGAGCGCGGCCACCCCCCAGATGAACTTGTAGGACAGGCTTAGGTGGCGCGGAGCGATAGCGGTTGCGGTCATGAAATCTCCTCCAATGGTGTTGTTTGGGTCGAACGTGCCCGTTTAGTTTACTTTCCCAGGACGCGGCTTAGCCGGCGCAAGGTCATGTAGGTGCGCCAGTAGAGCGCGTCCCGCCGATGATGTGCTTCGACCTCGGATACGGTGAGCGGCCGGAAGTGAGTCTCCATGCGCTCGGCCAGGAAGAACCAGTTGACGCTATCGGTCAGCCACGGGACCAGGTCCGAGCGCCCTTCGGAATACAAATCTGCGATCAGATCCAGGACGGATCGGCGGAAGTCGTAGTAACGGGAGATCATGTCATTCAGGAGGTAACGCCGGATGAACATCGGGACGAACCCCGGCATGCCCCGGACAAAAGGCAGCATGTCGAATTGTTCCTGCCCGCTACGACGCATCAGGGGAGTCGAGGTGTCGAGGTAGGCGAGCCGCACATGTTCGGATAGGGCAGGCAGTTCAGGGTCGAATCCCACGATGGTCCAGTTTGATAGGCGCGGGTCAAAACCGATCTCCTGGGAGCCAATGTGCATGCGATTGAAATCGAACACTTTGGCCGTTTCCGAGAGAACAGCCAGCAAGAGACGGTTCACATCAACCGCCGTCAGGTGATAGATCGCTGTGTGACCGGTCGTATCCTCGGGCACCTGTTCCTGCACAATGTAGACCACAACCCGTCCGGGCGTCACATCGGCCACACGCACTGTCGCGGTCGGCAGCAACTTCAGCCCCACTCGCTCGCTGAGAGTGCGGACGTACTTGCGATGCAACGTCTCGTAGCGGTCGGCCTCCTCCGGCGACCGGAAGATGGAGAGTCGCTTGAATGCCAGCGTCAAACCCTCGCCCTGGTTGATGGTGAGCACGGTGGTTACGCGGCCATGTCCCAACACGCGCGCTGGGATATCGCTCCGCTCGGGTCGTCGCGAGTCGTAACCGGCTTCGAACCGGCGCAACAATTCCTGGTTGACGTGCAGATCGGCCAAAATTGCATCCCCTCTATGATTATCCGGTTTACCACCAAACCAGCAAAACTTCAAGTGGTAGAAGCAAGGTGTTCCGCACCGAATCCCTTGCTCCGTGCGATCATGCCTTCAAGCTGCCTCCTTCACTTTGCCCAGCGCGGCCACCGACAACAGGAAGAGCCCACCGTAGATCGCAAAGATCACCAGGTAGCCCAACCCCGGCCGCAGCGCGTTGAACGAGTCAGCCAGCGGCCCGCCGATGCCCGCGCCCACGATCCCTGCGCCCGCGCCGGCCAGGTTGGAAATCCCCAGATATTTGCCCGCCTCCTGTTTCGGGGCCAGATCGGTGCCCAGCGCCCAGTTGACCGCCATGAACGTGCCCGCGCCCAGGCCGATGACGCAGCCAGCGATCAACACCAGCGGCACGTCTCGCGCCAGCAGCAACAGGCCGGTGCCTGCGGCCGCGATCACCCCGGCCAGCGCCACCAGTCGCTTGCGGCCAATCCGATCGGCCAGGTAGCCGCCGCCCAGCGCGGACGGCACCAGGAAGAGCGCGACCACACCCAGCAAGATCGTCGTCATGGATGCCGCGTTCGGGATGTGCAACACGTCGCGCAGGTAGTATTGGGCGAAGCCCTGGATCGAGCCGACCGCGGCCAGGAAGAGCAACCGGTTGATTACCCACCAGATGAACGACGATTGCTTGCGCGCCTCCGCGCCGATCCCCACCCATGCCCCCGCATAGACGCCGATGAAAATCGCGCCGGCCATGCCGATCAGTCCCGCCAGCCCGATGATCGCGACCTGGGCCGTGACGTCCGCGGCGCTCAACCACCGGCCGCTGGCCTTCACCAGCGCCACCACCGCCTGGGTCGTGCCGACGAAAAGTGCCGTGAGCGCCAGCAGCCGCAGGACCGACTCCCAGGTCATGGAGGCCGGCTTTTCGCGCAACCGCTCCTCGTGCGTGAACAGCACCGTGATCGCCGCGGTGATCGCGAACGACGCCATGATGATCCCCACCACCAGCCAGATCTGGCCATGATCCACCAGCGGGCCGATGAAGATCACCAGGAAAATCGGCAGCAACTCGAAGACCGACTTGACCCCTGATGCCCGCCCGCGCTGATTTTCGGGCATCACGTCGGGGATCAGCCCTTGCAAGCCGCCCTGGGCGACGTTGGACGAAAACTGAAGGAGGACGATGCCCACAATGAGGACGGTGTAGGCCGCGTTCGCGCCGAAGATGGCCTGTCCCGCGAACGCCGGCGATGCGCCGACGATGAACAGAAAGAGGATGTTGAGGAGCGCGCCACCCGCGATGAACGGTCGCCGTCGCCCCCACGCTGATGTGCTGCGGTCGCTGAGCATCCCGGCCAGTGGCTGGACCAGCATCGCCACGGCCAGGCCGATCACCCGCACGGTGGCCAGGTAGGTGTTCTTCTGTTCGGCCGGCATGAAGAGCGCGACCAGGTAGGGCAGCAGCACCGGCGTGATCACGCCCGACGCGACGTTCAGTCCCAGCCAGTAAGCGTTGACAGTGAGGTAATCAAACCAGCGCAGAGGTCTTTTCATGGCTTGTCCTCCGACAGCACGCAGATCAAATCACGCAGATCACGCTGAGCACCGCTGATCAACGCAGACAGAAAGCAGGAACTCATTCAGCTTACGTCACACCGCACCTGCCGGTGGGTGCAGGTGTTGCGAGCGGGTTGACGAGTCAGCATGTGGGATGGCACACCATCAGCGAAGCAATCTCTCCGCCGCGCTATCTGCGTTCCATGACCGTACGGATGACCTCCAGCGACGCGATCGCTTCCGGCACGGTCAGCTCCATCACCAACGGCCCGGCGAAGCCCGCAGCCTCCAGCCGGTCGAGCAGCCGGCGCAGATCCAGATCGCCCTTGCCCAGCGCCTGGTGATCGACGCCGTAAACGATCGGCGTGTCGGGCGTCCACCGCGGCGAGTCGTGCAGGTGGATCTCGGCCAGCCGGGGCAGCATCCGCTCCAGCGCGTCGAACAGATCGATCGGCCCGGAGAAGCCGGAGAGGATGTGGCCAACGTCAAGGCAGAGCGACAGATCGATCTGCTCGGCCAGCTCCAGCGTCAGGTCGAACGGGAACTCGATGGTCTCGATCGCCAGTTGCCGGCTGGGGATGCCCGTCTCGGCCAGGATCGCGGCCAGGCTTGCGCGGGCCGCGGCCTGGAACTGGCGCAGGATCATCGCCCGGCCCAATTCCGGCAGCCGCATCCGATAGAACTCCGCGGCCAGGCTGCCGGTCGCGTGCAGCACGTAGACCTCCGGCCGCAGCGGAATCGTGGCCTTGACGATGTCCGTCACTGCCTTGACCGACCCCAGCCGCACGGACGGCAGCAGCGCGGACGGCTCCACCGACCAGAGCGGCAGGTGAACCGTGTAGCCCATGCCCGTTTCCGCCTTGAGGCTGGCCAGCCGCTCGATGGCCGGCGGTGCGAAGGTGTGCGGCATGAACATCACCAGGTCGCCGCCGAGCTCCACCGGGTCGAACCCGCGGCCGTGCAGGTCACGCACCAGCGCTGCGTGGTCGAACCCCGCCACGTGCGCCATCATCTGGTCGGGTGATAGCCCCGGCGGGATCAGCGCGCCGAGCTGCATGTCCATGATGCCGAAACGCATGGGAACCTCCCATCTAGTGCTTGTCGAGTAGATCTCTGGAGCCAACTTCTGTAATTCCTCTCAAGGGTATGGAGAAGATTCAAGTAGCTATCTCCAAAAAAGCCTTCCAATAGTCGAGTGAAGCATAAGCAAGTTTGGGATTCTGAAGATACTCACCCGCCGGGATCATGCGAATCCTGTGCATGATTGGTAGTCTGTTATCAGCCTGCCTTAATTCCGCTATGTGCTCGTATACGTGTAACCCAGGCTCAGTAGGGCCGGGCAATAAAACTCCATAGCGGACTTTTTCGCTCTGTGTGTTCAGATCAAACACGATCAAGAAAGACTGCAACTCCTTTGGTTCATAAACTACGCCTATGCCAACTGCTGAATCGGGAAAATCCCATTTTATAACGCCGAAATCGGGCAGCAGCTTCTCTGAGGGGGTCTGAATTTGATGTCGGACCGGGAGAAGGTGAGGATTCATCAGGAAACCATATCCGAACCGCGCAAAGGCTAGTAGATATGCTATTCGTAGCAAGGCAACCTCAGGTCGGCCGACTCTGTAGCCGAGCTGGAACTCAAGCGTGACTTCTGAGATCCTGCCGGTTTCCTCCAGCTTGTGGAGCCTCGTCACGGCGTCTGGATGTGATCGCTTGGGATCATACATGACGCTGACCACGTCGTCTGCCATGAAGCGAACGGTAGCCGCCAACTCGGTAGAAGGATCAGGGCTGAACCGAGCCTCCATCTCGATGCCGGGTGTCCTTGCCAGAAACGCATCTGCGTGTAGCTTCTTGGATAAGTCACTTTCGAGCTCGCTTCCTGCCCGGTTATTGCAGATCTTGCAAGTTAGTGCGAGAACCTTGCCACCAAGACACTGAGGAGGTATATCCTCCAGAGTAAGGTGGTCATCATACTTGGTAGACAGCGCATCTCTTCCGAATAGTTTGAAGCAAATAGGACATAAGTAGCCTTCATCGAAATCGGGCGCCATATGAACCCCAGGATGCTTCTTAACGGTGTTCAGGTTCTGAGAGAAGAGATCAAACAACTGTCGCCGCTTGATACTTCCTGAGGATTCGTCCAGAGTGTCCACATTCATTTTGCTGCAATCCTCAAAGCTGACCGACACAACTCAACCAACGAGGATCTGGCCATCAGGCCGCAACCTCGCCCATCCGGCATCCGTCAACGCCGCGAAATCCTCTGCCCCCAACGCGATCACCGGCACCGACCGCCCATACATCTCCTCTGCGACGATCGATGCGAGCGCCAGGAACGCGTCCGTCCCCGCGGTGAGGATCGCCGCGGGCGCTGTGCCGGCGCGCACGGCCTCCAGGAAGACGGCGGTCGTCGTGCTGGAACCTTTGGTGAACGGGATCGCCAGCACCCGGCCGGCCGCGATCTGCCCGGAGAGCGGATGGCGCCGGTCGATGATCTCGCCGGTGGCTGCATCATAGCCGCCCCAGAAGCTCAACGGCGCGTCGCTGAAAAGCAGCTCTCCCGCCGCCTCGCCCGGGACCACAGGCTGGCCGTGGATCATGCATCCCATAACGTCTCATCCCGCACCACCCGCCCCTCAACCGCCGAGCGCACGCAATCGGCCAGGCTGCCGCAGATCACCTGCGTGCCCAACAGGCCCGGCGCGTAGTAGGCGTACTTCGCCGAGTTGGTCATCAGCGTCCGGATTTCCGGCGGGAGCATCGGCGTCGCCAGGGGGCAGGTATCCACGGTGATCTGCCCGCCGAAGCGCCGCAGCGGCTCCAGCAGCCCGGCGTGCTCCGCCAACAATACGACCATGCGGCTGGTCGTCACCAGGAAACGGACGCCCGGGTGCCGGACCTGCCCATCGAGCAGCCGCGCAAGCTGCCGGAACTCGGCCAGCGAGAAGTGCGGGCTGCCGAGAAGGATCATGTCGGGCGTCTCATTGGTCGTGGTGCTCAGCTCGGCCCGTGCGGCGCGCAGCTCGGCCATGCCGATGACGTGCGTGACCTCCGGGCCGCGGCCCTGGAACGCCGCGTCGAGCGTGGGCGCCTCGGGCGTCACGCCGACGATGTGGAACAGCGCGACCGCGCCCGATGACGCCGCGCCCGCGCAGACCGCCTTGAGCTGGTCTTCGGTGGGCCGGGCGGTCAGGCCGTCGATGGCCGGGATGCGCTCGCCCGCGAGTTTGCCGATCAGGTAGCCCAGCACCGGATAGAAGCTGTCGTCGGCCTGGAGGCTCGGCGGCACACCAGCCAGGCGGACCAGCAATTGCCCGGCCCGGTGCTCGGTCAGGTGCAGGCCGACCGCCGGGACGCGGCCGGTGATGGCCGCGCAGATATCCAGCAGGTCGGGGTAACGCTCGGTGCGTGCGCCGAGGACAGAGTTGGCGAAGGCGATGGCGTTCGACTCGCCCCACGCGATCTGCTGGCCGAATGCCGGGCGGAGCTCGGTCTGGTAGGGCGCGCAGGTGAAGCTGGGGACGCAGCCCATCTTGCGGTAGGCGTCCATCTGGCGCCGCGCCTTCTCGGCCCAGGCCGGCGGCACGGGCCACTCGCGCCAGCCGTGCTCGTCCACGCCGCTGACGTTGGACGTGGCCGGCACGGCGACCGTCGCACCCAGGCCGGCCAGCCGCTCGGCGTATTCCAGTGTAGCGTCGCCTGTGAAGATCGTGCTGTCGATGTGCGCGGCGGTGATGTCGAGTAACGCCTCGGCGCCGTATACTTCGGCCATGCGCACGATGATCCGCATCGCCATCTGTGCGCCGGGCCCGCGCTCGCCGGCGAGCAGCGCACGGTCGTAGTCGGTGAGATGAAGCATTGACCCGACTGCCTGTGTTCCTGAGAACGACGATAGACGATTGACCATGGACGATGGCAGTTGCCTTTTCATGGGTCGTGGCGCCGCGGCGGCATGGACATCTGCCCCGGAAATCGCCCGTTCACCACAAAGGCTCCAAGGCACGAAGGCGCGAAGCCCTTTCAATAATTCCTTGTGTCCTTTGTGTCTTTGCGTCTTGGTGGTGAGCCGTTTTCACCCGCCGTGGCACTTCGCAAGTGCCTGACACGTAGCGGCTTACCACCGTAGACGTGCCAGGCTTCGGCTCGGTCTCCTGACTGAGCCGGGCGGCGGTCGAAGGATCGCCGCGAATCCTGTAAAGATCGCTGGTCGCCCATAGGGGATGATTTCGCAGGCAGGATTATAGCATGATGGATGGGAAGGTTGAAACAGCCGGGGTAGTGTATCCCGATCGACTGAAACATCGGCTCATCTCACCGGCAGACCCGCCGGTGGCTGAAGCCAACCGGCTCAGGAGGTGGAAGCCGGTTGCCAACCGGCTCACAGAGCCCTTCAACGCCTGACAACCGGCTTCGAGCCGGTTTGCATCTGTTGAGCCAGCGGGTTTCAACCCCTGGCGAGCTGGCAGACCACCCCAATACCGTCACGAAGTGCGGCTATCAGGTCGGACGGTCTCCGGGTTTCCATCACGAAGGTATCGGTTCTATCGGCGTGGGCACGTTCGGCGCCTGCGACATGTCACGGAAACCGGTGACCGGCACCGGCGCGACCCATCGGACGGCGTTGGTGATCACGCGCTGCACTTCCGGCTGATAGTAGATCGGGAGGGTCTCGTGTCCAGGCGCGAAGTAGAAGATCTTGCCGCGGCCACGGTAGAAGCAGCAGCCACTCCGAAACACCTCGCCGCCCTGATACCAACTGATGGTGACCAGGTTATCGGGCTGCGGGATGTCGAAGTATTCGCCGTACATCTCCGTGTGCGGGATTTCAAAGTACGGGCCGAACCCCTCGACAATGGGATGGCCCGGCGACACGACCCAAACCCGCTCCCGCTCACCGATCTCGCGCCAGGTGAGGGAACAGGCGGTGCCCATCAGCCGTCGGAAGATCTTGGAGAAGTGGCCTGAATGGAGCACGATCAATCCCATGCCGTTGAGCACGCGCGCCTGGACGGCGTCTACCACCGCGTCGCTCACCTCGTCGTGCGCCATGTGGCCCCACCAGGTCAGCACATCGGTGTCGGCCAACACCCCGGCAGTCAGGCCATGCTCCGGCTCGTCGAGGATCGCCGTGCGCACCGTCATGCCCGGCTGGCGCCTCAGGAACCCGGCGATCGCCCCGTGGATGCCGTCCGGGTACACCCTGGCGATCTCGGGACTCTGTTTCTCGTGACGTCCTTCGTTCCAGACTGTCACACGGAGGGTATTTTCCATGACAAGAACTCCTTTGACATAAAGCTCAGTCGATCACCACGCGCTGCCCGGCATCCGCGCTGGCAATCGCGCCGAAAACCATCGCCAGGCTCTTGATGTTGTCGGTGCAGATCGTCTCGGGCGTCCGTCCGGTCCGGAGGCAACGCACGAAATCCGCGATCAGGCCGGCATGACGGCCTGTCCGGTCTTCGGGATCGGCGGGTGGGATTTCGAGGTCGCGGCATTTGGACGTGAAACCGCCTCGGCCGGCCACCGCCTGCGCCTGGAAACCGCCGGCGCCGTCCCATTTCACGCTGCCCTCTGTGCCGATGATGCGCCATTCGCTCTCCCACGGGGTGCCCAGGCCCTCGGCGCACCAACTCCCGCGGTAGGTGCAGACGATGCCGCCGGTCATCTCGAACATAGCGACAGCCGACGCATCCTGATCGAACCACGAGCCGGCCGGGTTCCACTCCTTGCAGTAGACCGCCAGCGGATCGGCGCCCGAGATAAAACGCACGGCGTCGAACGTGTGGATCGCCATGTCCAGCAGGAGGACGTGCGCCATGTGGTCGCGGAAGCCTCCGATATGCGCGCCGATGTAGAAGTCGCAGTTCACGGTGGTGATCTCGCCGATGGCACCCGAGGCGAGGAGGCGGCGCAGGCGGCGGATGTTGGGATCGTACCGGCGGTTCTGCATCACCGCGTAGACTTTGCCGGCGGCTTGCGCTGCCTCCACCGCCGCACGGGCGTGCGCCATTGAGTCGGCCAGCGGCTTCTCGCCCAGCACATGGCAGCCGTGGCGCAGCGCCTCCAGCGTGACCTCCAGGTGGGCTTCCGGTACGGTGCAATCAAATACCGCGTCCGGCCGCGCCCGCGCCAGGACGCCGGGCAGGTCGCAGCCGACGAGCGCGTCGGACCAGCCATATTCCTCGGCGCGACGCCGCGCCGCGTCCTCACAGATGTCAACGAGACCGGCGATGCGGACATCGGGCAGATCGCGGATGGCATCCAGCCATGCCCGGCTGATGCTGCCGCAGCCGACGAGAACGGCGTTGAAGGGATCTGTCATGCTGTCGAACTCCTGGAAGGGATGTCGCTATTCTAGCCGCGTTCAGCTTCTCAGGCATTTTGACAAAGCTATCGCTCCGTGCTACCATGCCAGCCTGGTTAACAATTAACCGTCACCGTGAAAAATCCAAAGCTGTTATCTATAGACTAACCTACTACCTGTCCATCAACCAGCGCGGGGGTTCTGCCGCTGGAGCCAGGTGCCGCCTTCATTACCTCGATGGTGAAGCCGACCAGCCGTGCGGTGTCGAAATTGGCCCAAACTGTGCCAGGGCGGATGCCTGACCCCATTTGGGCGATTCCGATGTCGCGCCCGGCCAGGTATTCAACCACCGGCTCCATCTCGGGCGTGTTGAAGCGGATATGGTGGATGCCGGGGCCGTGCTCAGCCAGGTAATCCGCCCAGATGCTCTTGCCCGACACCGGTTGAATCAGTTCCAACTCTACCGGCCCCAACTCGGCGAACGCCATACGCGCGGTGAAGTCACCCGGTTCGCCGTAGTAGAACTTGCGGATGTCTGTGCGGCCCGCGGGCGGCCAGTCAATGACCCGCCACGGCCCGATGCCGAATATTTCCGACAGCGCCTTGATGCTTTGGTCTACATCTTGAACGACCGCGCCGATTTGCACGAAATCGTTGAACATTTGCTTGGGGTTGATCTCGCCTGGCATGTTGATCTCCTAACTGTTGTTGTGCGGTCAGATGTTACCTGTTAACTTCCCAGGAAGGTATCATAAGAGGCTTGCCTTGTCAATTGTCAGCGAGTTGCTTGCTGCATTACATGCAATACAAGAACACAGAACACCATTACAGGAGCGATGACATGACAGAGAAACTATTCGATCTGACCGACAAGGTCGCAGTCGTCACCGGTGCAGGGGCCAACGGCGGGCTAGGCCATGCCCTGGCGTTGGGATTGGCGCGCTTCGGCGCGCACGTGGTTGTACCAGACATCGATGAGGACGGCTCCCGAGTTACGGCGCAGGAAATCGCCGCGCAGGGACGCAAGAGCCTGGCGTTCCGCTGCGACGTGTCCAGCCTCGAAGAAGTCGAACGCCTCTTTGCGGAGGTAGATCGCGTTTTCGGGAAAGTGGACATCCTCATCAACAACGCTTTCGCCTTTCCAAGCCGCGCGCGGCCGCATGAGCTGAGCTTCGATGCGATGCATAAGACGCTCGAAGTCAGCCTGGTCGGCTACTTCCTGTGCGCGCAGCAGGCCATCCGCCGGATGCTCGCGCAGAGCACTGGCGGCAGCATCGTCAATATCAGCTCGATCGCCGGTGCTTCGGCGCTGGGCCGCGGCAACTTCCCCTACAGCATGGCTAAGGGAGGTGTCAACCAGTTGACCAAGGAGTTGGCGGTGGAGTACGCCGGGCAGGGCATCCGCGTCAACGCGATCATGCCGGCCCAAATCCTGACGCAGGGATTTAAGAGGTGGATGGCCGACCCCAAGACCTTCAACCCGGCGCTACACCAACGGCTACTGGACGGCATCCCACAAAACCGCCTGCTGGATCCGGAGGACTTCGTTGGGCCGGCCGTATTCCTCTGCTCGGATGCGGCGGTGGCCGTGACGGGTGTCTTGCTGCCGGTGGACGGTGGCAACCTGGCGCTCAACGCTGGCGGCAGCCACACCTGGCTGGCCGCGCCGGGAGAAGGCACCGGGACGGGGAAGCAGTGAGGCCATCCGGCCGTCCGATGAGATACCCCTGAGATGCGCCATGCTATCCGCTGATACAGGCAGTGTACATTCCTGCCCTGAGGATAGGACGCGAATGAACGCGGATAAACGCGGAAAAAGAAAACCCTCCGCGCTTGTCCGCGTCCCATTCTCACTTGCCGTGACACCGCACCCAACATGAGTAACTACCCTGTAACGATGACATCACGAGAGCGCGTCCTGACCGCGCTGGCCCATCGCCAGCCAGATCGGACACCGCGCGACCTGGGCGGCACGACGGCGACCGGGATTAACATAGTCGCCTACCGGAACCTGATCACCTACCTGGGGTCAGGCCGGGCCGAAGAGGTGACCTTTATCAACGAACGCGCCCGGCTGGCGAACATCTCCGACGCGGTGCTGGCGCGCTTTGGCAGCGACACCCGTCCAGTGATGCCGGGCAGCGCGTATGCGGTGGGCCCGGCTAACCCCGACGGCACCTTCACCGACGGCTACGGCGTCGTTCGCGGCCTGCCCGACGAGCGCGGGCACTACTACGTCGTCACCGCGCCGTTAGCAGGCGAGATCAGCCGCGGCGATATCGCCGCGGCCGCCCACCACTGGCCGGATCCCGACGACCCGGTCCATGCGGCAGGGGTGGCTGAAACCGCCTGTCACCTGCACCGGGATACGAGCTACGCCGTCATCTTGAACCTGCCACTGGGCAGCGTCCACCAGGCCCAGTGGCTACGCGGCTTCGACAACTGGCTGGCGGATCTGGTGCTCGACCCGCAGCTCAGCATCTACCTGCTCGATCTGCTGTTCGAGCGGTGGCTGGAGATGACGCGCCGCCTGCTGGCCGTCGCCGGGCGTAACGTAGATGTGCTCTTCTACGGCGAAGACCTGGCCCTCCACACCGGTCCGATGTGCTCCCCGCGCACTTACGAGAAAATCATCCATCCCTACCAGCGTCGCGTCTTCGAGGCGCTTCACAGCCTGTCGGACGCCAGGATCCTCTACCACAACTGCGGCTCGGTGGTCTGGCAGATCAATGATCTGATCGAGATGGGAGTGGATGCGCTCAACCCGGTGCAGGTCTCGTCGGCCGGCATGGACGACACCGCGTCTCTCAAGCGGCGATTCGGTGATCGGATCGCGTTCTGGGGCGGGGTTGATACTGGCCACGTGCTGCCCTACGGCGCACCCCAGGATGTGCACGACGAGGTCCGCCGGCGGATCGGTGACCTGGGACCGGGCGGTGGCTATGTGCTGGCTGCCGTGCACAACCTCCAGGCCGACGTGCCGCCGGAGAACATCTGCGCGTTGTGGGATGCGGCGGATGGGTAACGCAGGGGAATAACGAGGCTGAGAACGCAGGACGTATGGCGATACATCTCAAATACGGCAGCTCTGAGCTGATGTTCGAGCCGGGCGATGCGGCCGGCTGGCTGACGGTTCTGGAGCCTGGGCGCTGTTGCCCGGATTGCAGCGAAGAGGAGCTGATCCGATCGGCCCTGGCGCGGCCGATCGGCAGCCCGCCGCTGGCCGAGCTGGCACGGGCCGGACAGCGCGTGGCGATTATCACCAGCGATATTACCCGTCCCTGCCCATCGGCGCGGCTGCTGCCGGCGGTGCTGGCCGAGCTGAGCCGTGCCGGCATCCGGGACGAGGACATCACGGTGGTTTTCGGGCTTGGCTCGCACCGGGCACACACGCCGCAGGAGCGGGCGCAGTTGGCCGGCGACGCGATCTGCCGCCGCGTGCGCTGTGTGGACTCCAACCCGAACGACGTGACGGTGATCGGCCACACCAGCCGGGGGACGCCGGTGGCGGTCTTCCGCCCGGTGCTGGCCGCCGATCTGCGCGTGTGCCTGGGCGCCATCGAGTATCACTACTTTGCGGGCTACAGCGGCGGCTACAAGGCGATCATTCCCGGCGTGGCCGGCCTGGAGACGATCCAGCACAACCACTGCATGATGACGCAGCCGGGCGCCATAGCCGGCAACCTGGCGGGCAATCCGGTCCGTGAGGACATCGAAGAGGCCGGCGAAATGGTCGGGGTGCACTTCATCCTGAACGTGATCCTCGACGAGACCCACCAGATCGTGAGCGCCGTTGCCGGGCACCCGCGCGCGGCGCATCGCGAGGGTTGTACGCGCCTGGATGCCTTCGGCCGCGCCACGCTGGCACGGCCGGCCGACGTGGTTGTGGTCAGCGCGGGCGGCCTGCCGCGCGACATCAACCTGTACCAGGCGCAGAAGGCGTTGGAGAACGCCCGCTACGTCGTCCGTCCGGGCGGCGTGATCGTGCTGGTGGCCGAATGCCGCGAAGGGATGGGCCATCGCGTCTTCGCCGAATGGATGCGCGACCCCGGCGGCCCCGACGCCATCCTCGATCGCATTTGCCGCGAGTTCGTGCTCGGCGGGCACAAGGCGGCGGCCGTGGCAATGGCGCTGAAGCAGGCTGCGATCTACCTGGTTTCGAGCCTGCCGGCCGACGAGGCCCGCGCCATGGGCTTTCGGCCGTTCACCGATCTGAACCAGGCGTTCCACGCGGCGTTAGCCGCAACCGGGCCAGACGCCACGGTCGCCGTGATGCCCGATGGCGGCGCCGTGCTACCATTCATCAATGAGAAAATCAGATGATCGAAGACAAGACACTACTGACCGAGATGTACTACCAGATGCGGCGCATCCGGCGGTTCGAGGAGACGGCGCAGGAGTTGTACCGTCGCGGGATGGTGGTCGGACTGCTGCATCTGTACATCGGCG
>Ga0172368_10000499_pt1 | contig 55665 bp, 47 predicted proteins | sample Lak11m_FD_114540 | JGI IMG/M metagenome (GOLD analysis project Ga0172368, IMG submission 114540) | Freshwater microbial communities from Kabuno Bay, South-Kivu, Congo - kab_022012_11m | ecosystem: Environmental > Aquatic > Freshwater > Lake | place: Democratic Republic of the Congo: South-Kivu... | reverse complement strand
GACGCCGACGAACATCTCGACGAACTCCGAGCCGGAGATGGAGAAGAAGGGCACGCCGGCCTCGCCGGAGATGGCCTTGGCCATCAGGGTCTTGCCGGTGCCGGGCGGCCCGACGAGCAGCACGCCCTTGGGGATGCGTGCGCCGAGCGAGGCGAACTTCTGCGGCTCCTTGAGGAACTCGACGACCTCCTGGAGCTCCTGCTTGGACTCCTCGGCGCCGGCCACATCTGCAAAGGTGACCGTGGGCTTGTCGCCGGCGAACACCCGCGCCCGGCTCTTGCCGAAGGACATGGCCTGATTGTTAGTCCCTTGCGCCTGGCGCAAGATCATTATGAACAGGCCGCCGATCAACAAGAGCGGCAGCACCGTGCCAAGGATCGCGAGCCAGCCCGACATATCGCTAGGTGGGACAACTCTGAAATCGACTTTGGACAGGGCATCCGGCGTCACGCCCATTTTGATGAGCGTCGTCGTCAAGTTCACATTGTCTTCCTTTTGCGACATAAATGTGGTCTTGTCGTTCAGGGCGACCTGCAACTGGTTGCCGGAAACGACGATCATGGACACCTTACCGCTCTGCACAAGCGATGCAACATCGGTCAGATTCCGCTCGGCAGGTCGATCGGTAGATTGGGATGCGCTGTAGAACAGGACCGCTACCGCGATCACGATCAACAAGTAGACCAGCCCGTTCTTTCGCCAAGTGGCATTCACGATACTTGCCTCCAAATACTCTCAGTTGCCTGGGCAGAGCAATTCAGTCCGTAAGGATGCCTCCCACCCAGGCCTGAGATTACAAACAAGATTATAACAGAAACCTTCAATTTGAGCCAGACGGCTGGCTTACAGTTTCTATCCAAAAGCCGGATTATGACGTAAGTCATTTGACATCGATCCAAGCGTGTGCTACTCTTAGAGACGATTCAGATTCATACCTTGGTGGAGCTTACGGGGTAAGCCGGTGTAAAACCGGCGCTGTCCCGCAACTGTGTTTCCGGCCCAGGCAGCAGAAAAACCGCACGTGGTCAGGCATCGCCAGCCGGGAAAGCCAGAAAACCCGTTTCCGCCGAGTTCTCAACGACCTTCGAGGTAAAGGGAGTTGGAACCAGCCCTCGGTCTTTTCGGTGGCTGCTATCCACTCCCCTTGCTGTTGTCAGGCAAGGGGTTTCTTTTTTAGAGAACGCCCCTGCCGGGCGTTTTTTATTGCGCGGAGCCACTGTCTGATGATGAGAAAAATATTCGGAGTCCCACAGATGCGGAAGCTTCTGTGCCTCGTGCTGGCGGTCTGGGTTGTCGCTGGCATCGTGCCTGCCGCGCGCGCGTCCGATCCTGTACAGCAGGCAGCGGCCTGGCTTCACACGCAGCAATTGCCCGATGGCAGCTTCGGGTTGCGCCGGGCCGATGGCACGTACGCACCGAGCGCCAGCATCACGGCCGACGTCATCTACGTGTTGGCGTTGGTCGGTGAAGACCCGGCCGGCGCGGCGTGGACGCAAGGCGGGCAAAGCGCGTTGGGCGCGCTGGCAAAACTGGCGCCAGACTACGTCTATTCGGATGCCGGTCACATTTATTCGGACGCTGGTCGGGCGGGCAAGGTGGCGCGCGTAGTGGCCCTGGCTGGCGGCAACCCGCGGGATTTCGGCGGGATGAACCTGGTAAGCATCATCCAGGCGGCCTATGACCCCGCCTCGGGGCGCTATTATCCTCCCGATCGCCCCTGGCTCTATCGCGACGCGCTCGCCATCGAGGGTCTGCTCCGCTCAGGCGAGCCGGTGTCGAGTGCGGCGTTCAACGCGTTGATACAGGCGCAGTTGCCGGACGGTAGCTGGTCCTGGAGCTTTAATGCGACGCAAGGCGACGTGGATACAACGGGCCGCGTGTTACAGTTGTTAGGTGGGCAGGCCCAGCTCGGCTGCGTGTCGGGCTATGGCCGGGCCGCCGACTACCTGGCGGCCGCGCAGACAGCAGACGGAGGGTGGGGGGTCTACCCGCCCCCGAACACCAACCCTTCGAACGCTAATTCGACCGCGCTGGCCGTGGCCGGGCTGCGCGCTACCGGCTTTGATCCGCAGGCCGCGCGTTTTCAAAAGAACAGTCGCGACGCGCTGGACGCGTTGCTGAGCTTCCAGGAGCCGTCTGGAGCTTTCGTGTACATTCAGCAGGCGGGCCAGGAAGAGAGCCGCTTGATGGCTACCGTGGACGCGTTGAATGCATTGGCGCAGCCATCCGTTGCGCAGCCGGTCTGTCACCCTACCTATTTACCGTTGATTATCAGATAGACTGTTATGTTATAAGGAGGATTTCCATGTCTCGCCGTCTTCTCGTTGTCTTGTCGCTGGTGTTGGTGCTGGCGACCGTGTTCATCGGATCCGCTTCCGCGGCCGATACAACCACCAAGCAGGTGGGCCTGGTGATCGGATTCCCCGATGGCACAAAGCATCTGGAAATTGTCACAGTGCCGACTGCGGCCACCACTTTTGAAGTGCTTAAGGCCGCACACATCGACCTGGCGACCCAGGATGCGGGGTACGGGCCGGCGGTGTGCAGCATCAACAGCGTCGGTTGCCTCGCCACCAACTGCTTCTGCGATGCGGCGCACTTCTGGGCATACTATCACCTGAATGGGACCGCCTGGACGCCGGCCGCTGAAGGTGTGGGGAGCTACACTCCCGACGACGGCGCGGTGGAGGGGTTGGCCTGGAGCGGGTTCGACGCCAACTACAATCCGACCACCCAACCGCCGGTTTACACATTCGCACAGATCGTCGCCGAGATCGCCCCCCAGCCGGTGTCCGTGCCTGAGCCGTCGACGATCCTGCTGCTTGGCGGCGGTCTGGCAGGACTGGCGGCATATGTGCGTTTGAGGAAGGCGCGGTAGGCGATAGGGGTATCAGGGATTAGGTATCAGGTATCAGGTTGACAGGTTACAGGTTCAACTCGCAACTTGTGACCTGCAACCTCACAATCCATCACTATCATGACACGCCGAGCGATCCTCATCCTATTTCTTCTGGCCGCCTTGTTCGTCCTGGCCGGCACTTCCGCCGCGCACGCGCAGGAGGCTGTCCATCGGGCGGGGTTGGTTATCCGTTTCCCGAACGGCGACGTTCAGAAGGTGTGTGTCTCTTTCGGCGAAGCGAGCATCACCGGCGAGCAACTGCTGCAAAGATCCGGCCTCACGATGATCATCGACTACAACGCCGGCCTGGGCGGGGCGGTGTGCAGCATCAACAACCAGGGGTGTGCTTTTCCGGTCCAGGATTGCTTCTGCCAATGCCAGGGCACTCAGTGCGAATACTGGGCTTATTATCATTGGATCGACGGCGCCTGGCAGTATTCCCAGGTCGGCGCCAGCAGCTACCAGGTGACCGACGGTGCACTGGAGGGCTGGTCGTGGGGCCTGGGATCCTTCGGGGCCTCCGGCACCCAACCACCACAGGTCGCCTTTCAAGACGTCTGCGCAGCGCCGGCAACCGCGACATCCACAGCGACGCCTACCGCAACGGCGACCGCTACGCTCGTCCCGACGGCAACGCCCTCACCCACGGCCACGATACCTCAAAGTCAACCTTCGCCCGAGGTATCATTCATGGCCGACACGACCGATCTGGTAGCAGGCTCGTGCACCGTCCTCCGGTGGGTCACCTGGGGCGCTGATCACGTGACGCTGGATGGCATGTCGGTGGCGGACCAGGGCCAGAGCGAGGTGTGCCCGCAGGCGACGCAGCGTTACGTGTTGGTCGCAGCCAATTCTGCGGGGCAGGTCGCGCAAGATGTGCTGCTGACAGTGCAGCCTTCTGAGGATGAGCCGCCACTACCGAACCTCAACCTGACGGTCACGGTCGTGCCGACCCGAACGGCAACACCGACTCGACCCCCGACGGTGACGCCTCAACCTTCTCCGATTCCATCGCTGCCGGCTGTTACGCCCACTGTTTCCGCGGCCGGGCCGCAACCGGCAGTGCAGCCGCAGGTCGCACAGCCATCACCTCCATCGCCGCGAGCGCCGGGGAACAAGGCCGCAGCGCAGGTGCAAGAGAGGCCCACCGCGTCTTCGGCGGACATGGGTGCAGCCCGGGCGCTCGCGCTGGCCCCGACGCTTCTGGCGCCAGCGACGTCCACACCGCGGCCACGACGTCCGCTCGGTGGGGACGGCCGGGCGACTCCGACGCCGATCCTGTTGGCACGGATTGAGCCAACCTCTGCCGTGAGCGCGCCGATAACGGACCTTGCAGGCAGCGACACCCCCGTCGCTGGTCCCGACCGGGGCTTTCATCTGGCGTTGTTGCCCGGATATGCCGCGTACTTGCTGATCGCCGCGGTGCTGGGTGCGATCGGCGCGTGGGTTGTGCGGCGCAATGGATACCGCTGAGACCTTTCATCCTTTCGCGTGGACGGCCTGGCTGGCGGCTGCCGTGCTGCCCGCGCTATCCACGCGCAATCCTCTCTATCTTAGCCTGATCCTGTTGGCGACGGCGGTGGTCTACGCGGCCCTGGGCCGACGCAGTCCCCTGGCAAAGAGCTGGGGCGCGTTCGTGCGGTTCGGCGCGCTGCTGTGGCTGTTGAGCATCCCGTTCACCGCGTTGACTGCCCACTATGGCACGCTGGTGCTTGTCACCCTTCCGCAGTCGTGGCCGGTGATCGGTGGAGCCATTACGCTCGAGTCGCTGCTGTACGGCTTGACCGGCGGGCTGGCGCTCGTGGCTCTGCTGTTGATCTTTGCCACGTTTAACGTGGCAGTTGACCAGGCCAGGCTGCTGCGGATGACGCCCGGCTTCATTTACGGCGCCGGTGTCGTGGCGGGGATCGCGGTGGCGTTTGTGCCGCAAATGGTCGCTTCATGGCAGGCGATCCGCGAGGCGCAGCAGGTACGCGGCCATAAGGTGCGCGGCGTCCGTGACGTGCTGCCGCTGGTCATGCCGCTGCTGGTGACGGCGTTGGAGCGGGCGATGCAGTTAGCGGAGTCGATGGAGGCGCGCGGCTTTGGCGGCCAGGTCGTGGTTACTGATGCCCGCCAACGTACCTTGAACCAGTTGGTGCTGCTGTTGGGGTTAGGTGCGTTGGGTGCTGGCTTCGCGGGGATCGGCTTCTGGCCGGAACGCCGCGTTCTGGCCGGACTGTTGCTCGGAGCCGGCGCGGCACTTCTGCTGTGGAGCTTTTGGGATCAGGGCCGGCGCGTGCGACGCACCCGTTACCATCGCTGGGCCTGGGCGCGAGCGGATCGGATCGTGTTGGCGGCGAGCCTTACCGCGCTGCTGATCTGGGCCGCCGCCTGGCTGCTGTCGCCACTATGGCTGCTCTACTACCCCTATCCGCCCTATTCGCCCTGGCCGGGCTTTCAACCGTTGTTGGGGGCACCGACGGTGCTGCTTGCAGTGCCAGCAGTCCTTTTGAAGCCGCGTGCGTGAGGCGCGTTGACGTGATGCGTGATGCGTGATGCGTGTTCCGTTTTTCCGACGTTGCGCTTGCCGCATTCCGGTCGGTGACGCTCTACGCACCACGCACCACGAAAGACGGAGTTCACCCACTTTGATCCAGCTTGATCGTGTCACCTACATCTATCCCGACCAGGACACAGCGGCGCTGGCCGATTTTTCGGTCACGCTGCACGCCGGCGAGTTCGTGCTGGTCGTCGGGCCGTCGGGCGCGGGGAAATCCACTTTCTTGCGCAGCCTCAATGGGCTGGTGCCGCATTTCTACGGGGGGCGTTGGGCGGGTCGTGCCGAGGTGTTCGGCCGCGACCCGGTAGCGCTGGCCCCGCGCGGCATGGCCGATCTGGTGGGCTTCGTCTTTCAAGATCCCGAGGCCCAGTTCGTGGTGGACACAGTGGAGGATGAGCTGGCGTTCGCCATGGAGAACTTCGCGCTCTCGCCTGCCACGATGCGCAAGCGTGTCGAAGAGGTGCTGGATCAGATGGGCATTGCTCACCTGCGCGGCCGGCGCATCAGCACGCTCTCGGGCGGCGAAAAGCAGCGGGTGGCCATCGCCTCCGTACTGGCGCTCCAACCCGAAGTGCTGGTGCTGGACGAGCCGACGTCGCAGCTCGATCCCCAGGCCGCGGAGGAAGTGCTCGTCGCGTTGCGCCATCTGAACGAAGACCTGGGGCTGACCATTGTGCTCAGTGAGCACCGGCTTGAGCGGGTCGTGCAATACGCCGATCGTGTGCTTTATTTGCCTGCCCTGGGCGCGGCGCCGGTGTTGGATGATCCGCGCGCCGTCGCGGCACGACTTCCGCTGGTGCCGCCGTTGATCGAGCTGGGCCGGACGCTGGGCTGGCAGCCGTTGCCGCTGACGATCAAGGAAGGGCGTACGTTCGCCCGGAAGTTGTCTGACCGACTATCAGGACGCGGGGACGCGGGGACGCGGGGACGCGGAGAGATTCCCGAGGCAGATCTTCGCCCTGTCGCCGTGTCGCTGCGTCCCCCTATCATCCAGGCCCGCAACATTCACTACGCCTACGACGGTCACGCGGCCCTGCGCGGCGTGAACTTGACGGTCAACGCGGGTGACTTTGTCGTGCTCATGGGGCGTAACGGGTCCGGGAAAAGCACGCTGCTGAAGCAGATGGTCGGTTTGCTCAGGCCGGACGAGGGGGAAGTAACGGTGGTCGGGCTTGATACCCGGCGAGCCAATCTGGACGAGATTATCAAAACAGTGGGTTACGTGCCACAGCATCCCGGTACGCTGCTGTTCAGTGACACGCTGGCGGCCGAGCTGGCGTTCACCCGGCGCGGGCATGGCCTGCCGCCTGATCCCGGCGCCGATCGGGCGCTGCTCGACCGGTTGGGGCTGGGCACGCTGGCCGACCGCAACCCGCGCGACCTGAGCGGCGGCGAGCAGCAACGCGCGGCGCTCGCCAGCATCCTGGCGGCCGATCCGCAGGTCATCCTGCTGGATGAGCCGACGCGCGGCCTGGACTACGTCCAGAAGCGCAGCCTGGCCGATTTGTTGTTGGGACTGAAACGCGAAGGCCGGACAATCATTATGGCGACCCACGATGTCGAGCTTGCCGCTGCCTGCGCTGATCGTGCCATCCTGATGGCCGAAGGCCAGGTCGTTGTGGATGGTCCCGCGCGCCAGGTGATGAGCGACTCACAGGTCTTCTCATCGCAGATCAACAAGCTATTCCGTGACCCGCGCTACCTGGTGGTGGAAGACGTGCTGCGGCAATTGAATGAATAGCGAATCAGCGAATAGCGAATCAGCGAATCGAGGATAGCGGATGATCACATGAGAAACCACAATACGCAACACGCAATACGCTCAACGTTCAACGCTCCACGCTCTACGCTCCACGCTCCACATCCCGCGCTCCACGCCTCTGCCCTCCTCTCCGGTGGCATCATGGCGATGGCGAGCCTGCTGGGCCTGGGAGCGTTTCTTTATCCCTTCTTCCAGCCGACTGCGCAACCCTCGGGCATGATGGCCCACGCCAATGACGCCCCACTGCTGTTTGTTCTATTATTAGTGTTATGTTTGGCTGCGGTTTTTGCCAGCCTGACCGGCGGGCAATTGACGAGCAAGCTGGTAGCCGTGCTGGGCATCTTGACTGCGTTGGGCGCGGTGTTGCGGGCGATACCGGGACCGGCGGGCTTTAACGCCATCTTTTTGCTGCCGATCCTGGCGGGCTACTGCTACGGGCCGACGTTCGGCTTTCTGCTGGGCGCGCTATCGCTGCTCGTCTCCGCGCTCATCGGCGGTGGCGTGGGCCCGTGGCTGCCTTATCAGATGTTCGCCACCGGCTGGGTGGGGATGTTGTCGGGATGGCTGCCGGAACTACCGCGGCGACGGCGCTGGGAGCCGGTGATGCTCTCGGCCTGGGGGTTTGGCCTTGGACTGATTTTCGGCGCGATTATGAATATCTGGTTTTGGCCGTTCCTGGCAGGCGGTGCCCAGCCAGGTCAAGGCTGGCAGCCCGGCATGAGTATCTGGCCGACGTTGCGCAATTACCTGGCGTTTTACATCGCGACGTCGCTGTGGTGGGATCTGGCGCGGGCGATCGGCAACGCGCTGCTGATTCTATTGCTCGGTTTGCCAACCTTGAAGGTATTGCGCCGCTTCCGCAGCCGTTTCCGGTTTGAGGTAACCCCCGTGGTACTTGTTTAACGAAGGAGAGACATCATAAACCGGCAGACAAGCAGCAGCGACGCCAGCTTATTTGGCATTTCCTCTTCAGATAATCTCAATTCCTGTCCCCTGAACCACATCCCCGATCACCCATGCGGACTGGCCCTGCCCGGCGCAGAACGCCAGGAACGCTTGCAGCCGTTCTGCCGGCACCGCGAGGAGCAGTCCCCCCGACGTCTGCGGGTCGTGCAGTAAGGTCTCCTGCCAGTCAATTACCGGGCGTGTATATGTCACCAGGTGGTTGTAGAAGTCATGGTTGGCATGCGCGCCGCCGGGGAAGATCCAGGCTTCCGCATAGCCCAGCGCGCCCGGCAGCCAGGGCAGATCATCGAAGCGGATGCGGAAGCGCACGCCTCCGGCTTCGGCCATCTCTGCCGCGTGCCCGATCAGCCCGAAGCCGGTGATGTCGGTCGCCGCGACCACGCCCGATGCCTGGGCGGCCTGGGATGCGATACGATTCAGGCGTACCATGCTCACGATGGCGGCATCAAGGTGTTCCGCCGCGGCCAGGCCACGCTTGAGCGCGGTGGTGATCGTGCCAGTGCCCAGCGGCTTGGTCAACACGAGACGATCTCCGGGTCGCGCGCCGCCTTTGGTCAAGATGCGGTCAGGTCGGATGATGCCTGTGACGGCAAGACCGTATTTCGGCTCCTTGTCCTGGATGGTATGACCCCCTGCGATCACCGCGCCCACCGAACGCACCACATCCGCTCCGCCGCGCAGGATCTCCGCGAGCAGATCGGCGGGCAGGTCGGGCGGAAATGCGGCGATGTTGAGCGCGAACAGCACTTCACCGCCCATCGCGTAAATGTCGCTCAGAGAATTGGCCGCGGCGATAGCTCCGTACTCGTAGGGGGTGTCCACGATCGGCGTGAAGAAATCCACCGTTTGGATCAGGGCCTGCTCGTCATTCAGCCGGTAGACGGCCGCATCGTCAGGCAGGCCAAGGCCCACCAGCAGATTGGGGTGTTGTTCGGCCGGAAAGAGGTTATCCAGTGAGCGCAGGACCTGCGCAAGCTGTCCAGGGGACAGTTTGGATGCTCAACCGGCGCACGAGCTGAGGCTCGTGAGTTTGATGATCTCTTCTTTAGTCATGATCTTCTTGAGATGACGGTGACAGGTGCGATCTGGCGCGGATTATACGTCCTCCGATGGCTGCCGGTCAAATGGCCTGGCGAGTCATCTCATTTCTTGTGCGGTGCCGCGAGGGCAGTCTCCGCTGCGACCTTGTCGCGCCTTTTGGGGTATGGTACAATCGCTCCATCAGAGGATCATCGTGTCTGCCAAAAGGAGGCCTCTGTGGATGCCGTTTGCTCCTTCGCCGACCAGGTCGTTGCCAACATAGAGAAGGTCATCATCGGGCAGCGCCAGGCTATTGAGCTCTTGCTGACGGCCCTGCTGTGCGAAGGGCATGTGTTGATCGAAGATGTGCCTGGCGTCGGTAAAACGATGCTGGCGCGTGCGCTCGCAGCTTCGCTGGGTGCCAGCTTCAAACGCCTGCAATGCACGCCTGATCTGCTGCCTAACGACGTGACCGGCGTCTCCGTGTACAATCAGCAGGCCGGCAGGTTCGAGTTTGCCCCAGGGCCTGCATTCGCAAACATCCTGCTGGCCGACGAGATCAATCGAGCCACCCCGCGCACGCAGTCCGCCTTGCTCGAATGCATGGGAGAACGCCAGGTCACGATCGACGGTGTGACACGTCCGTTATCGCGGCCCTTTATCGTGCTTGCCACCCAAAACCCCATCGAGTATGAGGGCACTTTTCCCCTGCCCGAGGCTCAGCTCGACCGCTTCTTGATTAAGATAAAGCTCGGTTACCTTGAGCCGGCAGTCGAAGGCCAGATGTTGCTGAACCTTCAGCGCCAGCATCCTATCGAAACGGTCGGGCCGGTGGTGGCCGGTGACCGCGTGCCGGAGCTGGCGCGCGCCGTGTGGGATGTGCATGTGGATGATACGGTGCGCGACTACATCGTCCGCCTGGTGAACGCTACCCGGACGCAGCGAGATTTGCTTTTGGGCGCCAGCCCGCGCGGCAGCCTGGCGTTGTACAAAACCTGCCAGGCGTGGGCGGCCTTGCACGGGCGTGATTATGTCCTGCCCGATGATGTCAAACGGTTGGCCCCGCTGACGCTGGCTCATCGTTGTCTGGTGCATCCTGAGAGTGCCTTGCGAGGTCGTACCGCCGGTGCCATCATCGCCGACTTGTTGGGCCAGGTGCCCCTGGATATCGGGAAGGTGGCGTGATCTCGGCCACGAATTGTACGGATTGCGCGGACGAGTGTTATCTTTGGCATGACTCGTTGCGGAGAAGGTGATTCATGCTGTATCTTGTCGCCACGCCGATCGGCAACCTGGGGGATATCACCTTACGGGCGCTCGATACCTTGCGCGGTGTGGATATGATTGCCAGCGAAGATACACGCAAGACAGGTTTGCTGCTCAAGCACTTCGACATCCGCAAGCCGCAGATGGCGTTTCACGAGCACAACGAGGATCAGGCCGGCGAGCGAATCGTGGCGTTGTTGGCCGAAGGTAAATCGGTAGCCGTGGTGACCGAGGCCGGTACGCCGGGCATCTCCGACCCCGGCTATTCCATCGTGCGTCGTGCCATCGCGGCCGGTGAGGATGTGACGGTGATCCCTGGCCCTTCCGCAGTGATTATGGCCGTGGTGTTGGCTGGCCTGCCGGTGCATAGCTTCACCTACCGGGGCTTCCCGCCGCACAAGCCTGGTCCCAGGCGCCGTTTCCTGGAGGTTGATCGAGAATCGCCACACACGCTGGTCTTTTATGAAAGCGTCTATCGGTTGGAGTCGTTCTTGCAGGATGCGTTGACCGTCTATGGTGATCGACAGGCTGCACTGGCACACGAACTGACCAAGCTTCACGAGTCGGTAATACGCGGTCGGCTGTCGGAGTTGATCGAAGCACTGCGCCAGTCACCGCCTAAAGGGGAATACGTCGTGGTCATTGCCGGCGCATCTCCCGGCTCTTTACCTGTGTGAGATAAGGATCGCATTTCGGATATCGGCCGGTAGCGGGACCGATTACAGGACATCACGATCTATGGCTGAGCTGCCGATCGTCTTGCTGCTGCTCCTTGTTGTGGCATTGCTGCTTCGCATGGATCTCGTGTTCTACCTGGTCTATGTGCTGGCAGGGACGTACGCGCTGGCGCGCTGGTGGGCGGGGCGTAATCTCGAACGTGTAAACATGCAGCGGCGGTTCACCGATCACATTTTCATCGGAGAAGCTGTCAGCATACAGATCGAGCTTCAGAATCGAAGCTGGTGGCCGGTGCCCTGGTTACGGTATGAAGAGGCCGCGCCGGTCATGCTTGCTACGGGCCGCGCGCTCCGCAAGGTTGTGGCGTTACGACCGAAGGAGGAGGTGCGGCTCAGCTACGATCTCGTTGGCCACCAGCGCGGTTACTACCAGATCGGACCCGGTATGCTCAGCACGGGTGATTTGTTTGGGTTTATCGAATCTCGCGGCACGTTTGACGAACAGCAGTATCTGACCGTATATCCGCGAGTCATTCCGCTGACGCATGTCGAACTCGCTTCACGTTCTCCCCACGGCACGATCAAGAGCCGCCAGCACATCTTTGCCGACCCGGCCCGCATCAGTGGCATCCGGGATTATCGTCCCGGCGATCCCCTGAAGACGATCGACTGGAAAAGCAGCGCCCGCCTCGGAAGCCTCCAGGTCAAGAAATACGAGCCGGCCGTGTCGATGACCACGGTCATTTTTCTCGATCTGAATGCTGCGGCATATTCCCGCCAGCTTCGTCTGGGCGCCAGCGAATGGGGCATCGTGGTGGCGGCTTCGCTGGCCAATTACTTGATCGGCGAGCGCCAGGCCGTGGGCCTGGCGTGTAGCGGTGTCGATCCTTTGACCGGCAGCAAGGGCTGGATGATCCCGGCGCATCCGGGTCGCACTCACTTGATGAAATTGCTCGAATGGCTCGCGCGCGTTCAATTGGCCGAGACCACTCCCCTGCCCGAATGGCTGCCGTCCTCATCAGTAGGGCTGGCGTGGGGCACAACGGTTGTGGCCATTACGCCATCCGGTGATGAGGCTACGTGCACTGCATTACATCGGCTGCGGCGTGCCGGGCTCAATCCCGTGCTGATAGCCATTGAGCCTCACGGTCAGTTTGGCGTCGTGCAGGAGCGCGGACGGCGCTTGGGGGTGTTGGCCCACCTTGTGGCGGACGAGAGCGACCTGAAGTGTTGGCAGGGTGGATCCCCGGCACGCCCGGCAGCCTGACGAGCGACCGACAAGCGGCGGGCCTGCGACCGGCGTTTTCAGGCTGAATTCGTGCCTGCCGGGTTTTTCAGTATGCGATAGCAGATCGTTCCGTTCTTTGGGTATCGCAGGTTCCTGCGTGCCGGGTAGTGGGATTGAGGATCGTATGAGTCGTTATGCAGGCCGCCCGCCGCGGGCCTTCGCCGATTTTCATGACATGGGCTGGCGCACCGGCTTATTTCGGGCGGTTCTTATCGCCGTCCTGGCTGCCGGCGCGACATCCGCGCCGGTGGCAATCCTGCGCATTTTGACGTCATGGCGGCTGATGTACGTGTTGCCGCTGGCTTTTTTGGTTGCGTTGGGTGGTGTTTCAAGCACGGTGCGGCTCGGCCGGCCTGATTGGCGTGATCGTCGCGGCCTGGTTTTCCGGTTGGGCGAAGTGATTGCCCTGCTGATGGTCACGCGCGTGAGCGTCTGGTCGTTTTCCATTGGCTGGCCTACGCTGACCGACATCGCCACCTGGCTGCGCAACCCCGGCTCATTCTTCGATGATCAGTTTATCGCGGTGTTCGTTTTGCAGTTGTGTGTTTGGGGGCTGGCGGTCTCTATCGCCGGTGATTTCCTGGCCTTAGGGCTCCAGCCGGATGAGGTCGCTGCACACGAAAGTCATGAATGGGGTGATACTCAAAGCCAGTGGCGCGTCTTTTGGCCGGTGCCGCGGGGTGAAATCGTCGGCAGGTTGGCCAGGCGCTGGGTCTGGAGCGGCATCCTGCTTGTCACCCTTGCCGCGCTCTCTCGGATCACCGTGGCGACGAATGCTCAAGGCGCCATCAGGTTCGGCGTTGGACGGCTCGGGCTGCCGCCTGATGTGTTAGTCGGGCTTCTGTGTTATTTCGTGGCCGGGTTGTTGCTTCTGAGTGATGCACGCCTGGCCGTGTTGCGGGGTCGCTGGTACAACGAACGGATCGAAATCGCGACATCCGTGACGCAGCGTTGGCACCTCACGAGCTTGCTGATCCTGTTGACGGTAGCCGGTATTGCGCTCTTGCTCCCTTTGGGATCCACCGGATGGCTCGGACAGGCGGTGGAGTGGGTGCTTGCCCTGATCTTCCGTCTTCTGATGGGCCTTTTTCTGTTGATATCCGCGCTCATCACTTTTTTGCTCTACCTCATACGTTCCCCCGCTGAATCAACTGAGGTTATCCCTGCACAACCCTCCCGATTGCCCCTTGTTCCGACGCAAGCGGAAGTGGTCAGGCGTTTACCTGATTGGGTAGGCGGCGCGACGCTTTGGGTCGTGATCGGGGTGGTGGCCGGTTATCTGCTCTTGTCATACCTTCGGGCGAGCGGACGGCTGCAAGGGCTAAACGCGGCCTGGTTGATCCAACTGCGGCTGTGGTGGCGCGCCCGACGTGCGCGGCTCGATCGAACGGTAAAGGTTGGCCTGAACAAACTGCGCGTTCGATGGCAGGCGCGCGGGCGACGGTCGCCGATGCATCCTTCCGTCCGTCTCGCGCGCATGGGTGACCTATTGCCGCGTGAACGTGTGCGGTATTTGTATTTGCGGGCGTTGGCGCTGGCTGCAGAACGGGGCTTGGAACGACCGCCACACGAGACGCCGCTGGAGTTTGCCCGTGATCTGGAGCCACACCTGTCGGGCGCCGAGGATGATGTTCAGGCCTTGACCGACGCCTTTGTAGATGCGCGCTATGCGCCTCGCGAGATCATGCCCGGCGAAGCGGAGTCCGCGCAGAATGCCTGGCAACGTCTGGCCGCAGCGCTCCGGAAGCCGCTCAAGCGCGATGCGGATGACGCACGGCGCTGACCGAAGGAGGTGTGTGGGCCCTCCTTGCCTTAGCGGCTTGTCTGTATCGTTTTTGACATCCGTTTCGGCTTGCGCTATACTCTTGATGGCCCTAGAGCAACACACGTTTCTCTGGCAGGAGCGCACATGGCCTGAACCGAAGAGAATGCATTTCCGAGACGCCGAGTCTTGAGGTCTGCTGAAAACACAGGCTCGCCGTCAAACAGAGCGTCTGTGCCGGTCATCAGGTTGGTGTCATCAAGGGGCCTCACCATAAGGTGAGGTCTCATGTTGTTAAAGGTGTGACGTGTGGCGCTGAGTATTGGCAGGGAAGGGGGTGAGTTAGATGGCTACCGTTATGCTGCGAGCGGGTGAATCCCAGGAGTCGCTGCTGAAGCGCTTCCGCAAGGAGGTGATGAAGGAGCGGATCTTGCCGACAGTGCGCAAGAAGCGCTGGTTCACTCCGCCAAGCGAGTTGCGTCGGCTCAAGAAGCAGAAGGCAATCCGCAAGGCTCGTCAGGCACAGCGCCGCCGAGAAGGGCGGGAGAGCATGCGTTGAGCCGCCTCTGCCTCTTGAATGGGCAGTCAGGTTGGGACAGTCATCCCGGGTGGAGAAAGTGATCCTTCATGGCTAAACAAGAGGAGAAGCTGACCATGGATGGTAAGGTTGTGGAGGCACTGCCGAACACAACTTTCCGGGTCAAGCTCGAGAACGATTACGAGGTGCTGGCCTATCTCTCCGGCAAGATGCGGAAGTATTACATCCGCGTGTTGCTGGGCGATCGGGTGCGGGTCGAGCTTTCGCCTTATGATCTGACCAAGGGGCGAATCGTGTATCGTCACCGTAACCCCACTGGGCCGGTCTGAGTCATTCCTCAGGCGTGTCGCGAAGCTCGGTCGCATCGGTATTTGTAGTCTCGCGAGGTCGCGACTGCTGTTGTTCTCATCACGTTTTCTGGCGCCAGGGGTTGACAGGGCGTGTTATAATAGGTTCGCAACAGCGCAAGCCGTAAAGGCGGTGGGTTAGCCACCGCCTTTTGTCTTATTATGGGGACAATGAATGCACGCCGCGAGCGGCGCTGTTTCACGTGAAACACAGGCAATGCGGGCGGAGCGAGATTTGAGCCAGGATCACGCGATCTGTGACTACGAAGGCACGAGCTATCGTGCCAGATTCTGGGAGGGACAAGGCCGGGAGTACGAAGACCTGGCCGAAAGAATTGCTCTGCGGACGCTGTTGCCGTCGTATGGCCGTCGACTCGTCGAGATTGGCGCCGGGTTCGGCCGGCTGGCAGATCTATATGACGGCTATGAACAGGTCATCTTGCTCGACTATGCCAAGTCAGGCCTGCGGGAGGCGCAGGCCTGTTTGGGCGTGTCCGGCCGCTTCACCTATGTGGCGGCCGATCTCTATCATCTCCCCCTGGCAACAGGCGTTTGCGACACTGCGGTTACCGTCCGGGTGCTTCATCACCTTGAGGATGTGCCGGCTGCCCTGCGAGCAATCGCGAAGGTTTTGAGACCCGGTGGTACCTACGTCACGGAATATGCCAACAAGCGGAATCTCAAGGCCATCGCTCGCTATCTCTTGCGCCGGCAAAGCTGGTCGCCCTTTGCGCCTGAACCATTCGAATTCACCCGCTTGAATTTCGATTTTCATCCGACATGGGTGGCGCAGGAGTTGCGACGTGCTGGGTTCATCCTGGAGACCGGCCGGGCCGTCTCGCATTTCCGTTATCCGCTCATCAAGCGGTTGATCCCACCGCGAACACTGTCTGCGGTGGATGGTTTGTTCCAGGATGTGGGCGCTGCATGGAAGCTCTCCCCCAGCATCTTCTTGCGAGCCCACATTGCCGGGGCCGGGATCGTGAGAGAGACGGGGTTGTTCTGCTGTCCGTCCTGTCACAGCCTGGCCCTGCATCCGGCGCTTCACGCGTTAGTTTGCGAAGGATGCGGGGCTTCCTGGCTCGTGGATGATGGAATTTATGATTTTAAGTCTCCGTTGTAGACCGCCACACCTGGCGGCTGTCCGCGAATGCGGGAACTGGTAACTTGGATCACGTTTAGTCCTCGCAAAAAGCGTTACAATTGTATTCCGATATCTTAAGGCGACCGGTTACCAGACAGCATAACTGGGAGGTTGCGACCACCGCTGGTTATAGCCCCGGCAACGCCGGAAAGTATCGCACGCACGGCTGCGGTTGCCCGTTTTCCAGGAAATGGCCTATATCCGGCAGTCGGCGATGAAGGAGCGTGTGCTATGAGCACGCAAGCAGAGGGCAAGGAATTCCTGCCTGAAAGTGAACCTCAGGATGATATCACCCAACGCTCGGCAGAGGCGGCCGAGCAGTTAGTGATTCTAGGGCGCGATCAAGGATTTGTAACCTATGACGATGTTCTGAACGCATTCCCTGAGGCCGAATCTAACATGGAACAACTTGAGGATCTGTTCGCGAACTTATTCGAGCAGGGCATCGAGGTTGCGGCGTTTCGCGAGGAGGATGAAGGCGAGGAAGCAGGTGAGGAGGAAAATGTGGAGGCCGCCGAGTTAGATATCGATCTCGATCTGATCGACATCGATGACTCGATCAGCCTATACCTGAAGGAAATCGGCCGGGTACCTCTGCTGACGGCGGAAGAGGAGGTCTCCCTCGCGAAGCGGATGGAACGCGGGCGTGAGGCGCGGCAAAAGTTGACCCTTGGCATCGATGATCCGAACGACCGGGATAAACTGCTGTTGGCCGTGAAGGATGGTCAGGCCGCGCAAGAGCACCTGATCAAAGCGAACTCCCGGTTGGTGGTGAGCGTCGCCAAAAAGTACGTCGGCCGCGGTGTGCCGTTTTTGGATCTGATCCAGGAAGGCAACATCGGACTGATTCGCGCTGTCAAGAAGTTCGACTATCGCCGCGGTTACAAGTTCAGCACGTACGCGACCTGGTGGATTCGCCAGGCGGTCACACGCGCCATTGCCGATCAGGGCCGCACCATCCGGGTTCCGGTGCATATGTATGAGCAGATCAACCGCCTGACGCGCACCAGCCGCCAGTTGGTGCAGGAACTCGGCCGTGACCCCACCACCGAGGAGATTGCCGATCGGCTGGGTGTGCCTCCGCGCAAGGTTGAGCAGATCATTCGCGTGTCGCAGCGACCTCTGTCGCTCGAAATGCCGGTCGGCGAAGAGGAAGACAGCTATTTGGGTGACTTCATCGAGGACGCTGAGGCCGACAGCCCTACTGACTCCGCCTCGCAGACCATGCTACGCCAGGTGATCGATGAAATCTTCGAGTCATTGACGCCGCGTGAGGTTCGCATCCTCCAATTGCGTTTCGGACTGGTGGACGGTTATTCATACACTTTAGAAGAGGTTGGGAAGAAATTCGGTGTCACCCGCGAGCGCATACGGCAGATCGAAGCCCAGGCGCTCGGACGGCTACGACATCCCAGCCGCAGCCGCAAGTTGCGTGACTACTTGACGTAAACGGCCGCTGAAGGTGTTCTGGCCGGTCACCTGATCGGTCAGAGCACCTCGGCTGTGCGATTCTCGCCGCCTCCGGGCGGCGAGGCTATTTTAAGCCACGAAAACTGACTCTTGACACAGCGTTGACCCCTGTCGTATAATCGGCCTGGAAGTTTCCCCCCTTCCAAGAGTTGCATCGCGGCTTTCTTTTGCGCGGAAGGAGGGTTAGTCATGCCCCGTCCCCGATCTCCCTTGATCGCCTCGTTGATGTCGTTGGCCTTCGTGTTGTTCGGTTTGCTGCCCTCTTTCGGCCATCCCCAGACGGCGGATCATATGGTGATCAGCGAGGTGATGTACAACCCCACTGCCAGTGAGCCGGATCAGGAGTGGTTTGAATTGTTCAATCCGACCGCCGGGTCTGTCGATCTGGCGGGGTGGAAGATCAAGGACAACTCAACTTCTCAGGATATCATGCCGCCCTTTATCTTGGGTCCCGGCGAGTATCTGGTGGTCGCCGCCAGGATATCCGCCTTTCAGGCGAGTTACCCTGGCTTCACCGGCAATCTGCTCGGCCTTGAGAGCGCCATCGGCAATGGCCTGGCGAACGGCGGTGATCGAATCCTCCTGGTGGATGCCGGCGGCAACCCGGTCGACGCAATGAGCTATGGCTCCGACACCGGTGCGTTCAACCCGGCCTGTTCCAATGTGCCCGAGGGCCATTCTTTGGCCCGCGTACCCTCGGCAGCGGACACGGATAGCGCAGCCGATTGGTCCGATCAGCTTGTGCCCAATCCTGGCGGTTCGGGTGTCGCCCCGGCCTTTACCCCGACGGACACGACCACCGTTACGCCCACCCCTACCGAGACGACAACGGCTGAACCCACTGCGACGGCAACGCCGACCCGCACGTCTTCCACCACTCCAACCGCAACCATCACACCCGGCACTGCGAACCCGGGTGATGTGGTCGTCAACGAGATCATGCAGAATCCCAGGGCCGTCTCCGATACTGCCGGCGAGTGGTTCGAGATCTACAACACCACCGGGCACGCCATCGATCTGGCCGGCTGGACGATCAAGGATGCTGGCACCGATCATCACACGATTCAGAATGGCGGTTCGCTGTGGCTGCCAGCCGGCGGCTACCTGGTTTTGGGGCGCAACGCCGATCCGGCGACCAACGGCGGTGTGCAAGTAGCCTACCGGTACACGAGTTTCTCCCTGGGCAATGCCGACGACGAGATCATCTTGCTGGACGCCGCGGGGATGGAGATCGACCGCGTGGCTTACGATGGTGGGCCGGCGTTTCCCAATCCCGATGGCGCGTCGATGCAGTTGATCCGCCCCGATCTGGATAACGGCGTCGGTTCGAACTGGCGCACTTCGCCGGATCCCTGGCAGCCCGACGGTGAGGGCGACCGCGGTTCGCCGGGCGCTCCTAACCACACCGCCCGGATCGAGGGCTATGTTTACGAAGACCTGGACAGCGATCGCCATCGCGACGTCGGTGAGCCGGGCATTCCGGGTGTGACGATCAATCTCAGCAGCGGCCGGACGGCGCGCACCTTCACCAGCGGTTGGTACGGTTTGCTCGACCTGGCGCCGGGCAGTTACCGGGTGACCGAAGTTCAGCCGGAAGGCTATACCAGCACCACGGCCGATGAACGCACGGTGACGCTATCTCTGGGGCAGGTCCTCTGGGGACAAGATTTCGGCGATCAGCGTCTATCGGCTTCCCCGACACCGACGGAAGGCCCCAGCCCGACTCCGACACCCTCTGCCTGGCCCCGGCTTCTCCTGAGCGAGGTAGTCTACGATGCGCCGCAACCCGGCACGGATAGCGACTACGAGTGGCTGGAGGTCTTCAACGCCGGCACAGTTGACGTCTCCCTGGCGGGTTGGATGGTCGGCGACAATGCCGGACAGGACACCATCCCCGCGTTCACCCTGGCGCCCGGGGAGTATCTCATCATCGCGGCGACCGCCGCGGGCTTTGCCGTCAACCATCTTGATTTCACCGGCCACCTGGTAAGCCTGGAAGACACGATCGGCAACGGCCTGGGCAACACCGGCGATGTCCTCCGCCTGCTGGCACCTGATGGGACGGTGGTAGATGCCATGAGCTATGGCACGAACACGTCGGCATTCGCGCCCTCCTGTCCGGGCGTGGCGGCGGGCCAGTCGCTTGCCCGTGTGCCATCGTGGCTGGACACAGATACCGCCGCCGATTGGGCGCCACAGCAACTCCCTAATCCCGGTGCGCCTGGCATCATCCTCCAGCCGACGCCCACGCCGACGGCTTCGGCCACTCTGACCACCGGACCGGCGGATACGCCCACCTCAACGCCGACCCCGACCGCGACGGTTACGCCGATCCCTACGTTGACTCCCACCTCCGGCCCGCTTCCACTGGTGCGCCTCAACGAGATACTGCCCCGTCCCGATGCCGTGGATTGGGATGGCAACGGCACGGCGGACGCTTATGACGAGTGGGTCGAAATAGTCAACCTTGGCCCAGGCGTTGCCGACCTGGGTGGTTGGGCGCTGGATGATATTCTGAGCGGGGGTAGCCTGCCGTACGCTTTCCCGCCAGGCACATTCCTGGCGCCCGGCGAATTCCTGGTGCGCTACCGCTCGACGACGGGCGTCGCGCTGAACCAGGATGCGGACTCGGCCAACCTGCTCGCGCCGGACGGCAGCCTCGTGGACAGCTTTTCCTACCGGGATCCCGGCCGCGATATCAGCTACAGCCGTACGGCGGATGGCACGGGCGATTGGACCGACACCTACCCACCCTCGCCGGGTCAATCCAACCGACCTGGCGAGGCCGGCATGACGGCGACGCCCACCGCCACGCCGACCGCGACATCCACCGCGACGCTAACCCCGACGGCCGGCCCGCTGCCGTTTGTCCGGCTGAACGAGATCCTGCCTCGTCCCGCGAGTGTGGACTGGGATGGCAGCGGCACCGTGGACGCGTATGATGAGTTCGTGGAGATTGTAAACCTCGGCTCCGACACCATTGACCTGGGCGGTTGGATGCTGGACGACATGCTCGGCGGTGGCAGTCTGCCGTACGTTTTTCCGCCGGCCACCCTGCTGACGCCGGGAGAGTTCCTGGTCCGCTATCGTTCGACGACGAACGTTGCGCTGAATCAGGATGCCGACACGGCCAATCTGTTGGCGCCGGATGGACGGACAGCGGACAGCTTTTCCTATGCCGATCCCGCGCCCGATACCAGCTACAGCCGCACGGTGGACGGTACAGGCGATTGGACGGATACCTATCCGCCATCTCCCGGTCAATCCAACCTGCCTGGCACGCCGGGACCCACAGAGACGCCGACGTCCACGCGCACTCCAGGGCCGAGCGCCACACCCACAGCCACTCTGACCGTGGTCAACTATGATTCGGCGGCCATCCGGCTCAACGAGGTGCTGCCGGCTCCCGCGGAGATCGACTGGAATGGCGACGGCCACGCCGACATGAGTGATGAGTGGGTGGAACTTTATGACCGGGGAGGAAATCCGGTTGACCTGGGCGGCTGGATGCTGGACGACGTGGCGGGCGGCGGCAGCGCTCCCTACATCCTTCCGGTGGGCACCTATCTCCAGCCGGGCGGCTTTCTGCTCCTGTTCCGGCGCCAGACCGGCGTGGCCCTGAACAACGACACTGACACCGTGCGCCTCCTGGGACCGGACGGCGTTGAGGTGGACACATTCGCGTATACGAACCCGGAGGGCGACCGTTCCTACAGCCGAGCGACTGATGGCGACGGCCCTTGGACCGACACCTACCCGCCGTCGCCGGGCCGATCCAACGTGCCCGCCACGCCGACGCCAACGCCCACAGCTACGGCAACGGCCACGGCTTTCCCGACCGGACTGACCCTGAACGAAATCCTGTCCGACCCGCGGTTCACCGACTGGGATCAGGACGGCACGGCGAATTTCGCCGACGAGTTCATCGAACTGCATAACGCCGGCCCGACCTCCGCAGCCGTCGGTGGCTGGGCCCTGGCGGACGATACCAAGACCTACACGATCCCGCTCGGCACCGTCATCTGGCCGAGGGGGTATCTGTTGCTGTTCCGCCGGCAGACGGGCCTATCCCTGAGCGACTACCGGGATCAGGTGACTCTGCTGCGCCCTGACGGTTCTCCGGCTGACCTGTTCGGCTACGAGCATGGCCCCGGTGTCGACCGGAGCTTCTGTCGCACTGTGGATGGCGGCGGCACGTGGACGCGCGAGTGCTACGTGACGCCGGGCCAGGCGAACCGCATCCTGCCGCCGCCATCCCCCTCATCCGGCGGTGACGGCGGGACGGGAACCGCGTCGTTCGCTTCCACCCACCCGTCCGGCACCATCGCCGCCGCACGCGCCGCACCGGAAGACACGCGCGTGACCCTGACCGGCGTCGTGACTTTCCCGTCTGGCATCCTTACCCGCACCATCTACATCCAGGAAGCGACCGGCGGGATCAAGGTATACCTGCGGGCGGGCGACCTCCCAGCCTTTGTATCGGGCGGTCTCGTGCGCGTCACCGGCTGGACGCGCCAGTTCCACGGCGAGACCGAAATCTCGGTGCCCAGCCCGAGCTATCTCACGCTGCTCGGTTCCGATGTGCCGCCCGTCCCGCTGTACATCCGAACGGGAGAGATGGGCGAGACGCATGAAGGCCGCCTGGTCTGGCTCGCTGGCGAGATCACCAGGTTCGAGCCGCAGGCGATCACGGTTGATGACGGTAGTGGCCCGGCGCGCATCTACTTCGCAGCCGAGCTGCCCTGGCGCCGGCCATACGTGAACATCGGCGAGGTCTGGTCGGCTGTGGGGGTAGTAGGCCAGTACGCGTTCGAGGCGCCGTGGGAGGGTGGCTATCGCTTGCAGCCGCGGTTCGAGACAGATGTGAGCGACGCGCCGATGTTTCTGCCGGTGACGGGAGGGAGGTGACAGGCAGCGAGACGGTGACCCGCAGAACGCTGCTTTCTTTGGAATCCTTGGCGGGATCTGCGATTACCAGAACTTGACAAGCTGTGGTATACTTCTTCTTGGCATACGAACAAATGTTCGGGTCTGGCTGCCGAGGTCTGATCATACTATCTGTGCCCACAGCGACCTGGCTCAGGCTCGGCAGCCGGCTCCGGGAAGGATAGACCATGCAGCGCGATCTGTGGACCAGGGAAGATCTGAAGAATGCATTGCTCGCGGCGTTCTATGCGGGAGTAGCCGCGCCTCGGGAGCTGAGCGACGAAGGACGGCTTCGGTACAACGAGGGTTTCAGCGCCGCGCTGACTACGCTGGCGCTTAACTTTGGCCTCAATCCCTTCTTTCTACCTGGACGCCGCACGACGTTCGGGGGGCATGAATCGCGTTTCGACAGATCTCGAGACGCGCGGTGATGTCGTGAGGTCAACGGCTGTCTTCTGTTGGGGGTAATGCACTGCCAGGGGAATTGCCAGCTTCGATTTGTGTCGGCTGAGACGGACCGCTCAACCCGGCGTCGGTCTCCGGGGGAGCGGTTGTCCCGCCGGAAGGCAGGCCGGACTGCTGGAGCTCAAGCGAGGAAGCGATGCTGCGCAGCAGCGTGCTGAACTCAAGGGGGAAGATGTATTTCGAGGATGGGGCCCCCGCCATCTGTTTCAGGGTCTCGAAGTACTTCAAATTGAGCGTGTTGCGATCCATGCTTTGCGCCGCTCTGTTGAGTATTTCGAGCGCCGCTGCCTCACCTTCTGCTGTCAGCACGGCGGACTGCTTGTGACCTTCGGCTTCCAGGACCATGGCCCGACGGGTCCTCTCTGCCGCCATCTGGCGAGACATGATTTCCTGGACCTCTGTGGGCATCAGGATTTCGCGGATTTCCACGGTAGATACCTCGATCCCCCATTGTTCCGTTACGTCATCGATCTTCTCGCGCAGTTGCTGGTTGATGTGCTCCCGTTCGGCCAGCGCGTCGTCCAGGGAGATGTCGCCGATGACCGCGCGCAGCAGGCCGGTCGCCAAACCCCGCAGCGAATCCTCCAACCCCTTGATGCGCAGCACGGCAAGCTCGGGATCTTTGATACGCCAGTAGAACAGGAAGTCCACGTCGATGCGGGCGTTATCTTTTGTGATGCAGCTTTCGTGTGGCACTTCTTGGAACCGGACACGCATGTCAGTGAACTGGGGGTTATCCAGGCCTGGGAGGACGATCACCATGCCCGGGCCTTTGGTCCCGTTGTATCGACCCATCCGAAGAATCACAACACGTTCATATTCGTTCACGACTCTAACACATAGCAAGAAGAAAAGCCGAACCAGGAGGGCAATGACCAATAGTATGAGGTATGGCGTGACGAGCGAGAGTGAAGGTTCAATAAGGGCCAGAACCGCCGCGATTAGCACTGCCATAACCCAGATGGCGATTTCTGTTCTTTGCTTGGTCATGCTGACCTCCGTTCGATGAGAGTATGTCCTGGGACACCAACTGTGCGCCACATCAATTATAGCGCGTTCGTGGGGCAATGGATGATGGCAGCACGATTATCGAGCTGGCGGTCCGCAGACTCACTCTCTCCTCACCACCACGCACGTCACATCATCGGCCGGCTCGGCGCCGCGGGTGAAGGCGGCCAGGGCGCCGGAGATGGCGTCGATCATCTCATCGGCGCTGCCGCCGACATTGGCGGCGACGACCTCGCGCAGCCGTTCCTCGCCGAACTCTTCGCCCTGGTCGTTCAGCGCATCGGTCACGCCGTCGGTGTAGAACACCAGCAGGTCGCCGGGAGCCAGGGTCAGGCGTTCTTCTTGCAGCCTGATCCCCTCGAACGCGCCGAGCACGATGCCCCGCTGGCCCAGCTCGGTGACCTCACCGGTCGCGACGTGATACCACAGCGGCCGGTTGTGACCGGCGTTGGCGTAGGTCACCCGACCGATCTCGGTTTCGAGGATTGCGTAGACCGCGGTCAAGAACATGTCCGCCTGGCTGTCTTTGAGAATGAGACTGTTGGCCCGCATGAGAGCTGAGGCCGGGCCGCGGCCACTGAACGCGGTCGTGCGGATGATCGTCCGGCTGAGCGCCATGAAGAGCGCAGCCGGCACACCTTTGTCTGCCACGTCGGCGACGACGATGCCGATGCGGGCCGGCTGGCCGGGCAGCTCGCAGAAGTCGTAGAAGTCGCCGCCCACTATGCGCGCCGGGCTGTAGGAGGCCGCGAACTCCCAGCCTGGCACGACCGGGCTGGCCTTGGGCAGCAGGCTGAGCTGGATCTCGCGGCCAACGGCGATCTCGGCCATCTTGCGCGCCAGCGCCTCGTCCGTGCGGCGCAGCAGTTGCATGTTGTGCACCGCAATGGCGACCTGGTCGCTGAACGCCGCGAAGGTGCGCTTGTTCTCATCGGCCAGCCGGACACGGGCGCTACCGGCGTAGCCCAACTCCAGAGTCCCCAATTGCTCGCCGGCGGCCCGAAGCGGCAGGAAGATACGCGTGTGCTTGTGCAGGCCGAAGCGCTCCGCGATAGCCGCGTCCAGCCGCTCGTCGGTGCCGCGGACAGTCAGCATCCGTCCATCCTGGAGACAAGCCGCCGCAGGATGGCGGCTTTCGAGCGCGAAGCGGGCCTCTGACTGCCATTCTGGGCTCCAGGGCCGGCCCACGCCCGCCGCCATCTCGACCATCTTGTGGCCTTCGTCCACCAGGTAAAGGACGGCGTAGTCACACCCCAGCGCCTCCGAGACCGCGGCCAACACCCGTTCGACGGTGGGAGTCATCGCCCGGGCGTTAAGCACCGCCTGTCCGATGGCCCGGTAGGCCGCGCGGATCATGACGTTTTCAATGGCGCCGGCCGCATGCTGGAGGAAGCGTAGCAGGTCGGGTAACTCCTCCGGCAACTCGTGCGGGTCGCGATGCTGCACGTACCGCTCGACGGTCAGGATGCCGATCGGGCGGTTCGCCGTGGCCAGCGTGACCACCAGCCGTGCTTCATCGGCGGTTCCGCGCAGGGCATAGTTGCTGTGAAGAAAGGTCTGTGCCTCGACGCAGGCCGGATCGTGCAGATCAACCCAGTCCGTCGGACCATCCTCTTGGCCCGGCGGGTAGACGCGCTCCAGCCGGCCCAGGAAAGGGATGGCGCGATAGATGCCGATATCTGCCAGGCCAAATCCCAGCCGCAGTCCGTTGGCCAGGAGTTCGCACGACTTTGCCAACGAATCGGCGGCGTAGACCGACTGAACCGTGGCTTCCAGCAGTTGCGGGCGGGCGCCGTATTGCTCCGGTTGAGCGGTCAGCCGGGGCGCCAGGTATTCGATGGCCTCGTTCCAACGGCCCGCGATGCGGAGGACGTGCGCCACGCGTTCTGTCGTGAAGTGTCCTGCCAAAGCCCGCCGGTACGCCTGGTTCATGAGCGTGTAACGGCCATCGGCCAGCAGCACGGCGCCGGAAAGCTGGAGCCGGTCGGTGCCGGTGCGGGTGATCATCTGGCGGGAGTGGGCGCGCGGCAGGATTTCGTGATCGAGCAGGTGAAGCACATCCAGCATGGTGTCGGGATCCTCCTCGATCATGCGGATGGCCTCCCGCATCGGCGGCAGGCTGTCATGGGCCGCGCACAGCCGGGCAGCGGCCCGATCAACGACCGCCTGGGTCACCAGCGGCTTGCGGTAGCCTTGCACGATCTCGGCGCTCCAGACGCACAGCCGGGGTATGAGATAGCGATCGCCGCAGCCCCAGTAGACAATACGTTGCAGCGCGGCCGCGGAGGCGAAGCACCCCTGCGCAGCCACGGTAGCTTCCGCCAGCGCGTAACTTTGCTCTTCGGTCAGCGGCAGCGCAGTGACGGGCTTGGCGATGTTGAAGGGTGACGTGGGTCCGGTCGAGAGTCCCACGAGGTTCATGCCGCCCGTCACGACGGACACCAACTGCCGGGGTGCGTCGGTGTTCCGTTCCATGTACGCCGAACGCAGTGCCAGCAGCAGGCTGTGCACCAGGTCGTGCGGCAGTGCCTGTAAGTGGTCGATCAGGAGCGCGACGTGCCTGTCGCCGGCGTCCGTGCAAGTCGCCAGGAAGTTCTGGAAAGCGCGGGCGTCCGGAACCCCTTCGGGCGAGGCGATACAGCGGGGACCGATGTCCTCGACGGGCAGTGTATCGGCGATCAACCAGGCCAGGCTGGTGAAAAAGGCGTTTTCGTCGTTGGATGTCGTGTGCCACAAGTCGATGTAGAGGGGCCAGAAGCGTCCCGTGGCTTGCAGCGCGGCTCCGACGTCCTTCAACAGGTGGCTTTTCTCGCTCAACGGTGGGCCTAGCAGGGCGACGCATTCAGCGGCCTGCAAATGGCGCAGCACGGCCTGGATGCGCGCGTCATCCCGCACCCGCACCCGTTTGAAGGGCGAAGGCTCGTCGTAAGGCACGATCTGCCAGCCGAGGTTGCCGGCGCTCATGGTTACCAGATTCCCTCCTGCTGGATTTTGCGGAACAGATAGCCGACGTCGTAGTTTTCGCCCAACATGCGCGGGAACACCGGCGTGGCAAACCGGAAATGCGGCCCGCGCGACGTGAAGGTGCCGGCCAGCTCGAGGTTGCGGCAGGCATGATCGAGATCGGACAGCGGCACCTCCAGGCCGCGCCTCTCCAGTGCCGAGTCGATGGCCTGGACGCTGAACGGCCGCTCGGTCTCCCCCTCGGCCATGATCGCAAAGACGATAGCCTTCTCCAGGTGCGTGGTGTTGTCCATGAACGTGCTGAGCACGAACGCGCGGAAATCGTCGTTGCCGTAGACGTCGAAAAGGCTCTCGGGCAAAATCGTCCGGCTGCCCTGGCGGTCAAGGTGCTCCACCAGGATGCTGCAATAAAACTGGATCAGGTTGGGCTGTCCGGCGGTCTCATCGAAAATGCGATTGACCACGTCGTTGCGCCGCTCGAAATGGACGCCCAGCTTCTCCAGCGGATCGATGATCATGGCCGCGGCCTGCTCGCGGCTGAACTCCTTCAGGCGCACCGGCCGGGCGAAATTGTACAAGGGTGAATCCAGGTCGCTGAAGGCGCGCATGACGTCACGAAAGCCGCCGACGACATAGCGTGAGTGCCCCTGGTTGCTCGATGCGCGCAACGCGTTCAGCAACGTATCGTCGTTGTAGTGCCAGGTCAGCACCTTGTCGAACTCATCCAGGAAGAAGAAGATCGGGCCGCCATAGCGTTGTGCCATGCGTTCGAGAAAGTCGGGAAAGAAGATCGGGAACTGCTTGGACGAGAGGCGCGTCAATTCCTGCGGTCGCAGTTTCCGCACGACCTCCTGGACGAAGCCGGCCGGCGAACCCAGCGCGCTGCAATCCATGAAGAGGATGCGTTCCGCGGCATTCTCGTCTCCCGCCTCCTGCGCCTGCTCCCTGAGCTGGCGCTCGATCTCCCGCATCAGCGAGGTTTTGCCGATGCGACGGATCCCCATGATGGCAAAGTTGCTGTCATTGCTCTGCAAAATGCGCCGGACCTCGAACTCGCGGCCGAAGAACCGTGAGCCGGTTACAGGTTTGCTTGTCTCGTAGGGCGTCAGGAGTCCGAGATCAAGCTGGCCACTCAGCCGTTCCAACAACTCACCCGTCGGTCGTCGCGATTCGCGGATCGCGGCTTGTGTTTCGCGGTCGAGCACCAGGATCAGCAGGGAGGAGGTCTTGAGATAGGATCGCAACTCTTCTCCGGGCCCTTGCAGCACGACGATCGGGTTGCGTTCGACCAGGGAGCGTGTGCGCACCACATCGGCCAGGCTTTGGGCGAGCTCGCGTGCGGTCATCGCGGCCAGGTCATTCTCGCCGACCCAGATCACCGGTGTACGATCCGAGAACCGCAGCTTCCAGTCCGAAAAGTCGGCGAAGTAGAGGTGATATCCCAGGACCTCCTCGTGCAGCCGAACCTGGCAACCCAACCCGGTCTCCAGGAACTGCACGAAATCCGGCATCTCTTGCCGCCAGCCTTTCTTTGCGCCGTCCATGTCAGCTTTCTCCCTACAACCGCACCAGATCATAGAGATGCATGATCCAAAGCACGCCGGGAATTACGGCAGCAGGCAGCCCTGCATGTGCCGCGTAAGCCAGCAGCGTGTTCTTGCTGATGGCGCTGCCCCCGTCCGGCAGCAGATCGTAAAGCCGGGCAGCCAGGCGGGCGGTCTGCTCGTTGCCCACCGGCGTGCTGTCCCATCGTCCTCGCCCGGCATTCCAGACGCATACCAGGCGGCCGTTATCTCGCTCTGTGCGGATGCCGCTGCGGCGAATCTGGTTCAATCCATCCCACCACCCGCTCGGGATGGTCACCGTCCGGTGATCCAGCCGCCATTCGTCCTCGTTCACCCGCCAGTCGCCTTTCTTCAGGATTAGCCGGCCGTTCACGTAGATGGTCGGCCGTTTGACGATCAGATCGCAATGGATCACCGACTCCACCACGCCGCCGAGGCTGGCGCTGTGCCCCAGGCCGATATGGATCGTGTGGCTTTTTCTCTCGTCCACCAACGAGACCCCGGTCAAGTCGTGGATCGCGGGATTGAGGCCGAATCCGATTTCCGCCAGGTTCGCCCAATTATTGTCTCCCCGCCGCTCGGCGTAAGTGATCTGGGTCGAGCGCAGGTGCCGCACGGCAACGCCGTTGTCCGGCTGCATCTCCGTCACCCTGCCGTCCCGGAAGGTCAGGATCAATTCCTCCCTCTGGCCCAGGACTTTACCGGGCAGCGCCCCGTTGATGACGACCTGACCATCCCCGTCCTGCGGGACGATGTAAACCTCGGCGGGGGGCAGGTTGCCCCAGGCGCCATCGGGGATGACCCCGTCGCTGATTCCCGGCGGGTTATTCCATCCGCCGATCTCCACCGCGAGACGGTACTCCTGTCCGCGGCTGTCGGTCGTGATCAGCTCCAGCCGCCTGCCCAACACCAGCACAGTCGCCAGCAATTGGGCCTGCTCGGCGATGGCGTCGTAGTCCGTGTCGATCGCGCCCAGGATGTCCAATGTCATGCCCGGCGCGTGGGCCAGCTTGGTGCGCCGGCTCCAGCTCGCCTGCAACACGTGCAACCGGTAGTTCAGATGATCGGGGCGGTCAGATAAACAACTGAGCACAGCGTCGGCCTCGCGGATCGCGGCCTCAACAGGCAGTGGGAGGCTTTCGCTTGCGCCCATCTCGGCCTGCAAGACGCGAGGCACGAACCAGGTCGACGCCATGATGCCCAACTCGCGCGCGGCCCGCGTGATCACTTCGGCCACCTCAATGGAGGACGCGTCGGCGAAAATAAGCAGGTTCTGCTCGCGGCGCAGGCCCAGGCTGCGCGTCAGGATGCTTCTGGCCGCTCTTCCGAGCTTGGTAGGATCAGGCACAGACGACTCCATACAATAAAATGGGTGATATACTATCGAGCGAGATCACACCCCACCGCTTCCAACACCGGAAGCCCAAACCCTTCGTACTCGCTGACAAACACCGTGCCCAATGCCATCGAGTACAGCGCGGGTTTGTCCGCCTCGTCTACCCAGCCGGTGAAATGCACCTGCTCACCGATGCCCAATTTCTCGACCATCCGTCGTGGGTCCGGTGTAAAGGCCGAGTCAGCCGCCGGAAGTGCTCCTGCAATGACCAGCCTGACCTTTGACCTTTGACCTTTGACTCCGCCTGCGATCTTCGCGTACGCCTTGATCATCCTCGCCACGTTTTTTCGAGCATCGAAACCGCCCAGGTACAGCAGGAAAGGTTCGTCGGGCAACTGATAGCGGGAACGAACGCGAGCCAGCTCCGCCGGGTCGGTCACGGGCCGGAAGCGCGGATCGGCGGCCAGGTGGATCGCGTGCACCCGCCCGGCCGGAATGCCCAGATGCGTCACGATGTCGCGTTTGCTGGCCTCCGAATCCGTAAGCACGGCCTGCGCCCGGCGAGCGGTGCGGGTCACCAGCCACGTGTAGGCCCGCTGGAGCAGTCCTCCACGATAAAGCGGCAACAGCAGGGGGATCAGGTCGTGGACGGTGACGACGACCGGGCAAGGCCGCCACCAGGGCGAGCCCCAATACGGCACGAAGGCCACATCGGCGCTCAGCCGTCGGCACGTTCGCGGGAAGGTCACCTGCTCGAACCAGAGCTTGGCAAGGTTGGCGCTGAGACTGTCGAAGGGCGTGCGAACTTGGGTGCGCGATACTGGTATTGGGTATCGGGTATTGGATATTGGATGTTCGGTATTGCCTCCGTTCGCTGGCTCGACCAGGATCAACTCGTTCCCACCAGCAACGCGCGGCAGCCACCCGGTCAGTGCGGCCAGGTATTGCCCGCTGCCGGTGGTGAGTTGATCGAGGAACCAGCCGTTGACAACGATACGCATGACTATGGATAAAGGATAGCGCAGGGCAAGCGATATGTCAATCCGTTTCGAGCAGCCAATCTGCGATCTTGTGAGCCAGACGGGCCTGCCACGGTTGGCTGCCTGGGAGATGCACGTCCAGATCGTAACGGTTGGTCGCGAGGGTGCCTCCCTCGCCGGACAGGTCCAGGGACAACATGCGCGGGGATGTGACCAGGGTTGAGCTTATCTCGCCGATGGGCGTTGCGCTGGCCGGAGGCAGATCGAGGCTACCTGCTGACCAGATAGTCTCACCGTCGAGACTCGCCGCGACGCGACAGCCATGCCACATCTCCGGCCCGTCGTTGACCAGCCAGATCTCGGCCCGGAAGACGTCGCCCGCGCGGTAACGTCGCCACGGGAAAGCCGCGGCGACCAGGATTGGCTGATAGCAGCGCCGGATCGCTTCGTAGGCGGCTTTGGGCCGGCCCGCGCGGTCGATCACCGACCAGCTCACCGCCCGCCACGGTTCGTTAAACTGCCAGAACGCGACGCCGCCGCAGAGTTTCGAGCCTGTCTGCATCACTTCTTTGCCCGCAACGTCCGCCTCCCCTTCTTGAGGAGATACCTCCCGCCGCAGCCGGCAAGCCTCGATGCCGGCCTGCAACGCCGCCGCCTGAGCGCGCTGTGTGGCCGCGATGGCAGCGGCCAGGTCGTGATCGGCTTCGGACCCGGCATAGCGGCGAAGTTTCGCGACCTGCGCTTTGCGTCCCGTCCAGCGAAGGTCGGCCAGGGAGCGCGGTGCACCCGTGGGGCCACTGGCCTGGTCGGGGAGCTTGCCAACCGGATCAGCGGGGAACATCTCCGCGAGGGTGGCCGCGTCGGGCAGCGCCTGCACGCCGAACTCGCTCATGAACGGCGCGCCGGTTTCCGCGTAGCTGGTCCACGGCGCCAGCCCATGCCAGACCTGCCACTGGTGCACGTCGCCCTCGCAGGGTGAAGCGGGGATCCACGGACGGGATGGGTCCTCCTCCGCCAGCACGCCGGCCAGGGTGCCGAGCGGCAACCGTTCTCGCGCAGGGTTGATCTCGTTGCCGCCGCTCCAGGCGATCAAGCTCGGGTGATTCCTGAGCGCACGAACTATCCCTCGGGCTTCGTCTGCCAGGAGGCTCAGATAGGCTGGATCGCGCGGGTAGTGGTCGAAGAAAGCGCACGCCAGCGGAAACTCCTGCCAGGCTACGATCCCCAGCCGGTCGCACATCTCCCAGAAGGCGCGCTTTTCACGCAGGCCGCCGCCCCACACGCGCAGGAAGTTGATCCCCGCGTCGCGGGCCTGGTTCAGCAGCCGCACATAATCCGCCTCGGAGACGCGGCCCGGCAGCACGTCTGCCGGCACCCAATTGGCCCCGCGCAGGAAAACCGGCCGGCCGTTGATTACCCAGCGCCACTTTCCGCCGCCCGGCAGTTCCGTTCGCGCCACCGATCGCACGCCGATCACCTGGCTGGCTTCATCCAGCACGCCGTTGTCATCCACCAACCGGGCCGTCACGCGATAGCGGTGAGGCTCGCCCTGATCCCACGGCCACCAGAGCCGGGCGGAGGGAAGGTCGAGGTGGAGACCAAGATCGAGATTCTGCCCTGAGAACGACGATGGACGATTGACCATGGACGATGGTGGTTGCCTTCTCATGACCTGTGGCGCCGCGCTCGGCATGGGCATCTGCCCGGAACTTACGGAATCGACTGCGGAGGATCCCTCGGGTTCTACGACGATTTCAGCGCGCATCGATCCCGGTTGCCACCGCCTGACCCGCAGACGTACTTCAAACCGCGCCGGCGTTAGCGTCTCTGCTTCCTCGCCTCCTGGCCTTGCGGCCCCTCTGCGCACGTCCACCGGCTTTGCCTGTACCCACAGATCCTCGATGTACGCGCCGCGGGTGACCACCAGCCGCAGGTCATCCCAGATGCCTGCGCTGAGCAGGCGAGGCGCGAAATCCCAGCCGAACGAAAACTGCGCCTTGGGCGTTGCCATGCGATCCGGAAAATATTCCGTGCCGGGGCTGACCTTGTCTACCAGCCAACGCATGGCCTGCCGCCACGGCGGATTCGGCAACCGGGGCAACGCGCCACCGCCCCAAATGCGGATCGCCAGCTCGTGCGATCCCGGCCTGTTCAGATGAGGCGAAAGCTCCAGGATCTGGCGGGCGAACATGCCGGCGTGGGTGGCGACGAGCCGGTCATCCAGCCAGATCGCGCTGAAGTAGTCGATGCCGTCGGCCTCCAGGATCGCGACATCATCGGGAGCGAAAGCGGCCGGCAGCTCGGCGCGATACCACCAGTCACAGTCATCCACCCACGCGCCCGCAGCGATGCCCTCCGGGGTCTCAACCGGCGGGATGCGGCCCGCGGCGATGAGATCGGCGCGCACATCGCGGGGCACGCGTGCCGGCAGCCATTCGGTCACGGCCGGGCGGTCGTCAACGGGCTGTGGGCTGAACGGCTGGCGGTCGATCCGGCCGAACTGCCACGGAAGCGAGCTGAGATTCAGGATGCGTCGGGACATGAACTGATGATAGCACGAATGTGCAGGAAACGGTAAGCTGGGCGCCTTGGGCCTGGTTTGCCGCTATGCTATAATCGCGGCAGTTGCATTGCAGCGCCGTAGGCGCGACGCGATCGACGTGAAAGGAAATGCCGTGCTTAACTTCGACCTGCCGTCTCTCCTGGCGAAAGTGGTTATTCTGCTGATAGCGTTGCCTATCCACGAGCTCTCTCACGCCCTGGTGGCGTATCGGCTAGGGGATGACACGGCCGCGCGCCGGGGCCGGCTCACGCTCAATCCGCTGAAGCATCTCGATCCAATTGGCTCATTGCTGATCCTCATCGCGGGTTTTGGCTGGGCCAAGCCGGTGCCGGTGAACCCGTGGAAATTGCGGTTCGGATCACGCGGCGGCTATGCGCTGGTGGCGGCCGCCGGGCCGGCCAGCAACCTGTTGATGGCCGGCCTGATCGCGGTGTTGTGGCGAATCGGGCTTTTCAAAGGTATGCCCTTATCCTCAGCCCCGGTGCAGTTTATCCTGGCGTTCATGAGCATCAACATCGTGTTGTGCATCTTCAATCTGATCCCGTTGGCGCCGCTGGACGGCAGCGGGGTGCTGGGCGGACTCGTGGGCGAGCAGGGCGCGCGGGCGCTCGCGCAATTGCAGACCTACGGGCCGATCATCTTGATCGGGTTGTTCATGCTCAGCTATGTGGCACCTCAATTCGATATCTTGGGTCGGCTGCTGATCGGTGGCTCAAATGCCGTCATGCGCCTGTTGCTCGGGGTGTGATGGGCGTGATGATCGCGCGGCGAGCCGTCTATCGAGTGCGGCAATTCGTGGCCGCAGTGGCGGCACATCGCGGGCGGCTGTCATCGCACGAGCAAGCCGAGATCGAGCGGTGGCTTCCGCAAGCCGCCTGGTCGTTGTTCGAGAGGATGCCGCGCAACGACCAGCGTCACAGTCTAAATGTTTTACGAGCACTGCGCGACGCGGGCTGGTCACAGCCTCCGCTCATGCAGGCCGCCTTGTTGCACGACGTGGCGAAAAGCGTGGCCGGCGTGATGTTGTGGCACCGCGTCGCGGTCGTCTTGATCAACGCGGCGCGACCTGGTTGGTCGGTTCGCATGGCTGAGCGACCCGCTCCGGCTCGCTCCGGCCTGCGGTATCCGTTCTGGGCATCTGTCAATCATCCGCGCCTGGGCGCCGAGATGGCTGCCGCGGCTGGCTGCGATCCCCTGGCAGTGACGCTGATTCGCCGGCATCAGGAACCGGGTGGGGGAGCAGGGGAGCGGAGGAGTGGAGGAGCTAAGGAGCAGAGCATAGCGGCTATGACCCTGGAATCAGCGGGGGATGTGCCTGAGGCGATACGGGTCGATCACCTGCTGATGGCCCTGCGAGCGGCGGATGATGACAACTGAGAATAACGGAAGGTAAGGAATCACATGCCAGATAAACTCCAAGTTACCATCGTCGGTCTTGGCCTGATCGGCGCGTCGGCCGGGCTGGCCCTTCACCGTTTCACCGAACGGGTGTATGTGGTGGGACACGATCCCGATTCGGGCCTGGCCGCGGCTGCCAAGAAGTGCGGCGCCGTGGACCGCACCGACTGGAACCTGATCGGCGCGATCAGCAAGGCCGACCGCGTCTTGCTCGCCCTGCCGCCCGACCAGATCCATGACACGCTCAAAGCGATCGCCCAGGATTTGCAGGAAGGCTGCGTTGTGGTGGATACCGCCGATGTGAAGGAACCGGTGATGGCCTGGGCCGCTGAACTGTTGCCAGGAAACGTGCATTTCATCGGTGGACATCCTATCGTGCTGGCCGAAAGCGTCGATCCCGGCACGGCCAGGGCCGATTTGTTTGAAAGGAAGCTTTTCTGCCTGACGCCCGATGCTCGGGCGCAAGCCGGCGCGGTACAACTGGCCTCCGATCTGGTAGAGGCGCTGGGCGCAAAGCCGTATTTTCTCAATGCGACCGAGCACGACGGCATGGTCGCGGCGGTAGAGCAGTTGCCGCGACTGCTGGCAGGCGCGCTAATGGACGTCACGAGTCGCAGCATGAGTTGGCATGACATGAGAAAACTGGCCGGCAGTCAGTTCTACATCAGCACACTGATTGCAGAAGGCAACGGCAAGTCGGTGGTCAGTGGCCTGGTGTCCAACCGTGACCACATCATGCGCTGGCTGGATGCGTTGGAAGCCAGGCTGGGCGAGTGGCGGCAGGCTTTGTCGGATGGACACGAAGAAGCGGTTGTCAAGGCCCTTGACGCTGGCCTGATTGAAGGCCAGAAATGGGTGCAAGCCAGCTTGCGCGGCGTCTGGGATGAAGTCACCGATACGGCGTCGCTGCCCACGTCCAGCTCTATGTGGCGCGATCTGTTCGGGTTCGGCAAGTGGCGGACGGGCCCGGACAAGAGCAAAGGCAGGTAGGTTGCCTTACGTCTACATCGTGCGGTGCGCCGATGGCACCCTTTACACCGGCTGGACCACCGATGTGAAGCGGCGTGTGGCCCAGCACAATGCCGGACGCGGCGCGCGCTATACGCGCATGCATCGGCCTGTCCAATTGGTTTACCTGGAAGAGTTGCCGGACCGGAGTGCCGCGATGCGCAGGGAGGCGATGATCAAAAAGCTGGAGCGGAGCCAGAAGGAGCAGCTTGTCGCCGCGGGGTAGGCGCGCAGGCCCGAATCGGGGTGCAGGAAAGACCTCCCGCACCCCGATTTTTCATATGCGGCTACTTTACCTGGATCTCGATCACGCCTTTCACCTGAAGCTTGCTGGCGAAAGTCGGCAGCACTGTGCTGAAGCCGCCGTTCGAGCGGAACGCCACGATGCAGTCCTTGCAAGCCATGAGATCGGCCAGCGGCATGTCGGCGGTGAAACCGTCGTCAGCCACGAACACGACTGTCTGTGCATCGGCGGCGAGACCGGCCAGCGCCAGCAACTTGCTCAGCAGGACGCCGGTGTAGGTCTGGGTTTGGCCCTGCTTGTTGGTCGACTGCGCTTCCATAGTTTCCATCGCCTTTACGGCATCCTCGGACCACCCCATTTCCTGGCTCACTTTGCCCGTGATCTTGAGGGCCACGGCGCCGGCCGCCGGTGCGGCCGCCGCCTGAGCATCCAGGTATTCCTTGGAGCTCGGATAGAAGAGTGGTTGGCCGAACTTATCCGCGCCAAAGCCGCCGATCGTCTTCTGAGTATCCACCGACAGCAGCCAGGTGACGAATTTCTGCGCCATATCGGCATTGACGTTGGGGAACTTGTCCGGATTGACGGCCAGCACACCATAGGGATTGAGCAGCAATTTATCCTTGTTCTCCGCCAGGTTCTGTCCGCCGAGCAGGATGGTCAGGTTGGGCAGCTTGTCCTGCATGGAGAGGTAGGTGCCGCGGTCCGAAAGGGTGTATGCGCCTTTCTCATCGGAGAAGAGCAACGCGTCGCCCATGCCCTGGCCAAGGGAGTTGTACCAGGGCATGTCTTTGGTCGGCGTGATGCCGGCGGAAGCCCAGATGCTGAGCTCCTTCGTGTTGGTGCCTGATTTGTCGCCGCGACTTGCGAACGGCGCCTGGGCGTCCGTAATCATTTTGAAGGCATCTTTGGCAGCAGGCATGCCGGCGATCTTGGCCGGGTCGTCTTTGGGTCCGACGACGATGAAGTCGTTGTACATCACATCGAAGCGTTCCTTGGCAAAGCCGTCGGCGACGAACTGGTCCTCGCTTTTGCGGGCGTGAACAAGCAGGACGTCAGCATCGCCCTTGGAGCCAATCTCGATCGCCTGGCCGGTGCCCACGGCAACGACATCGACCTTGATGCCGAACTGTTTTTCAAAGGCCGGCAGGATGAAATCCAGCAAGCCCGAGTCCTCGGTGCTGGTGGTGGTCGCGAGGATCAGCCGGCCCGGATCGTGAGCCTTGGGCTGCTCCGGTGCTTTGGTGGGTTCGGGAGCCGTCGTCGGCGGAACGGCAGTCGGGGCGGGAGCCTGGGTCGGGGGCACCGCGGTGGGCGCAGGTGCTTGGGTTGGCGCGGGAGCCTGGGTCGGCGCCGAAGTTGGCGCCTGAGCCGGCTGCGCGCACGCGGACAACAGGCTGGCAACGATCAGCAGAACGGTCAGGAATGCGAAAGTGCGTTTGGACATGGTCTCCTCCCAGTTTTCTGAGACGTGATAGGATAAAAGGCTGTGTATCTTCTCAATAAGCTGGGGCCGACGGGGGTCACAGACCCCCTGAAAGCAGGCTCGTAGGCGGTCTGCAACCGCCGTCCCCCGGATTATTGAGAGGATACTAAAAGGCTGTCAATATACCATCTCACCGCGCACGAACGCGTTCGTGCGCGGGTCCAGCGGTGATTCGAAAAATGTCTTGACTGCGGCTACTTCAACGATCTTGCCGTCGAGCATCAATGCCACCCGGTCGGCCAGCCGCTTGGCCTGAAAAACGTTGTGCGTTACCAGCACCACCGTCGCGCCACCGATGCGGTTAAGGCTCCGCACCGTCTCCTCGATGACACCGACATTGTACGGATCCAGATTGGCAGTCGGCTCATCGAGCAGGAGAACGTCCGGTTGGATCACCATCGCCCGCGCCAGCGCCACCCGTTGCGCCTCGCCACCGGAGAGGGTGCGCGCGGGCTGTTTTGCCAGCCCGCTCAGCCCCACCTGGGCCAGCGCCGCCGCGCACGCGCCCGCCGAGTCGCGGCGACGGCGCAGGGCCAACGGATAGCGCACGTTTGCCTCAACGGTGCGATCCAGCAGAATGGGCCGCTGCGCCACAGTGGTCACGCGGCGGCTGACTGCCAGCGACGGGGCGCGCGTCGCACTGAACTCGGCATCCCGGAAGCGAATGCGGCCAGCCGTCGGTGGTTCAAGGAAGTTGAGTAGCCGCAGCAGCGTGCTCTTGCCCGAACCGCTGGGTCCGACGATGCCCAGAATTTCCCCCGGCCGAACTTCGAGGCTGATGCCGTCCAGCGCGCGCCGCGTGCCGTATATCTTGGTGACCTCCTCCAGGTGGTAGATACTCATCGCTCAAGCATCCTGCCCTGGAGCCGCAGCATCGCCGCATTGATCACGAATGTAATGCCCAGAAGAACGAAGCCCAGGGCGATCGCCAGGGCGAATTCCCCCTGGCGCGTGTTCAACACAATCGCGGTGGTGAGCACTCGCGTGCGGCCTTCGATATTACCGCCCACCAGCATCACAGCACCCACCTCCGAGATGATGCCGCCGAATCCTGCGATCACCGCGGCCACGACACCGACGCGGGCCTCGGTCAGCACGGCCACGGTCGTCTGCCAGGAGGTGGCTCCCAGGCTGCGCACCTGCTGGCGAAGCTGGGGATCCACTCCTAACACCGACGCCATGGTAAACCCTGCCACCAGCGGAAACGCGATGATGATTTGTGCCACGATCATGGCGCCCGGCGTGAAAAGCGAAGGGATAATCGGCCAGTTCAGATGTCCCAGCGGCCCGCTGTGCGACAGCAAGATATAGACGAAGAGGCCTACCACCACCGGCGGAAAACCCATGCCGGTATAGAGCAACGTCACCACGAGCCTGCGGCCCACGAAACGGCTCAGCCCCAACGCTGCGCCCACGGGGATTCCGATCAAGATACTCATCGCCAGCGCGACGCCCGATACGCGTAACGACAGCAGGACGATTTCGAGAAGTGCCTGGTCCCCGGACAAGATCAACCGAACGGCCTCGCGCAGGCCGTTTTCAAGCTCTTCGATGGCGCATTTCTCCTGTCTGGAAAATCTCCGCTATCGGACTTTTCATTCACCTCACCATGGCGCCCGTCCTGAGCGTAGTCGAAGGGTCGCGCCCGGCATGGAAAACTGAGCAGAATATTAGCTGTATGATTGTGCCAGTATGATTATAACAGTGGGCGGAGGTTTGGTCAAAACAGATGCGACGATCTGTTGACACCGGTGCGAAGACAGGTACAATGACGTCTGATTTTCCACTCAAGAGGCGATGATGCGCTATCTGATCGGTATTGACGACACGGACAACCTTGAAAGCCGCGGCACAGGATACCGCGCCCGGATGCTTGGCTCCGGCTTCCAGGACGCAGGTCTGGCTGTGCTCCGGGGTATCACGCGCCACCAACTCCTGGTTTCCCCGGTGATCCGGTATACCTCGCACAACAGCTCGGCGTGCCTGCTGGTGGATGCCGACACCGGGCCCGAGCCACTGGTCGATTTCGCGCGCACGTTCCTGCTGCGTGAGAGCGCGCCCGGCTCCGACGCAGGGTTGTGTATCGCGCCCTGGGAAGATGTGGCGGTGACGGTGCAAGATTTCGGCGAACGTGCGAAACGCGAGGTGCTATCGACGGACGAAGCAACCGCGCTGGCCTGCAAAGCGCACTTCATCCTGGAGGGCCTCACGGGTGACGGTGGAGGCGTGATCGGCTCGCTGGCCGCCGTGGGGCTGCGGGCCGCCGGCAACGATGGGCGTTTCCTCTGGCTGCCTGGCATCCGCGACCTGACCGGGGCGTACACGGTTGATGAGCTCCTCGGCCTGACCGGCATCGAGGTATTTCGCACGCTGGACGGTGCCGAGATTCCGTCGGCCGATATCGTGGACTTGGGTGCCTGGTGCCGGCCGATCCTGGAGGATGGCCAGGCCGTGTTGTTGGTCGAGCCGGCCGATGGGCAAGCCGGTTACTGGCGCGTGGCCGCCAAAGAGAGGATCAAGCAGGAATCCGAGTAGGCGGCTTGTGGACGGATGGTTTTGAAGGTGTCACAACAATCGGTTGCCGGCGTGCGCGCGGAGAGGCTGGCGTATCGCTATGGCGGGAACGGCCACGGCCTTTCAGAAATCAGCCTGGAAGCGCGACCGGGCGAGTTCGTGTTAGTCAGCGGGCCGTCGGGTTGCGGCAAGAGCACCTTGGCGCGCTGCCTTACCGGTCTCATCCCGCATTTGTACCGCGGGTCGCTGCAGGGACATGTCTGGCTGGGCGATCTGGAGACCGCGACGGCACCTCTCTGGCAGATCACCGGGCGGGCTGGCCTGGTCTTTCAGAATCCGGCCAGCCAGATGCTGGCGGGCTCTGTCGAAGATGAGATCGTCTTCGGGTTGGAGAACCTGGGCTTACCTGCCGGGGAGATTGCCGGGCGGGTGGAGGAATCCCTGGCGCGTTTCGGTTTGGCCGCGCTGCGCGCCCGAGCCCCACAGACTCTTTCCGGCGGCGAGCAGCAAAAGCTGGCGCTGGCTACGGTGATGGCCCGGCGACCGGCAGTCCTGGGCCTGGACGAGCCGCTCTCGATGTTGGATAGCACTGCCGCGGCCGACTTGGTATCGCACCTGGCCGATCTCGCCCGCTCCGGCACGGCCATCATCATCGGTGAGCACCGCGCTGAGTATCTGGAGGGTGTGCCGGGGTTGCGCGTGGTTGCGCTGGATGGCAATCTCTTGCGGTCATCTGGGGCCGGCGCAAGTCCTGGCCCTGCCGGCCCTGCACGCGCTGTGCCCCAGTTTCCCTTCCATACCCCACCGTTTGTACTGGTGGCACGCGACGTGACGGTGCGGCTGGGGGGCCGTGCCGTGCTGGATCGCTTCGGATTCGAGGCCCGCGGCGGTGAGGTTCTGGCCATTGTCGGGCGCAACGGCGCCGGGAAGACGACTCTCCTGCGCGCTCTGGCGGGATTGCAGCTCCATGAGGGCTGCGTGACGGCTGGCGACATGCGACCGGATTTCGGGTTAGTGTTCCAGAATGCCGAGTTGCAGCTTTTCAATGCTTCAGTGCACGATGAGATCCTGTATCGCGTGCCGGATCCCGATCTGGCTTTTTATGGCCAGTTGCTTGATGCGCTTGAGCTGACGCCGTATGAACATACACCCCCGCTGTTGCTGAGCGAGGGCGAGAAAAAGCGCGTGGTCCTGGCGACGGTGCTGATGCGCCGACCGCGACACGGCGTTCTGCTCGATGAGCCGTCGCTTGGCCAGGACGCTGCACACAAGGCGATGCTGATCCGTATTGCCCGCGGGTTGGCGCGCGCGGGCCAGGTCGTTATCCTGACCACGCACGATCTGGCGCTGGCGGCCCGGGCCGACCGGCTGTTGGTGATGGCCCCCGAAGGGTTGGTCGCCGACGGCCTACCCGGCCAGGTTCTGGGCGATCCTGCACCCTGGGCGCGCGTCGGCCTGACGGTGCCGTCGTGGGTGCGCATTCCACCGGTTGGGGATCGTCCTGAGATTTACGGTTGACGCAGGTTAAGGAATGGATTGGGCAGGTACGCCAGGCACGATGAACGCCGCCGGGCCGCCTACGGTTGATGCGAGTTAAGAAATGGATCAGGTAGGTATGCCAAGGCCGCCTACGGTTGAAACCGTAGTCTGGCAACCCGCAAACCAGTTGAAACAGGTTGACGCCGGGCCGCACAGTGCGTTTCAACGCACTTTGGGTATCAGGCGGCGAGAGCCTGCCCCGCTGTATCGGGCATTTCAATCGTTGCTGGGCCTGCGGGCGAGGCCGCCGGGTTACCCAATCTATTTGTTAACCTGCATAAACGCACTTGGAGTATCAGGCGATGATTTCAATCGGGTGTGTTCAAATTTCGTTGGGCGAGGTCTCCGACCGAAGCCCAACCGGCTGTGGTCAGGGGACCTCGCCTAACACAACGCGGTGCCTCTAACTATCTTTGAATATACCCAATTCAATCATCGCGCCGATGAGGAACGGATGAAATCTGGCGGCGTGTGGCGAAAATCTGCCGATCATTCCAGGGCGACGGGCGATGGTGAGCCGGCGCCCGCCAGCGCGCGACGCGGAAGTCAGTGGCGCGCTGGCGGGTTGGTGGCTGATTCGCCCTTGCGCCGGGTCGATCCGCGCACCAAGCTGGCTTTGAGCATCTGCATCTCGCTGGCGGTGATGCTGCCGCTGGAACGGTTGCTGGTCGTGATCGGGGCTTATTTGCTCCTGTTGGCGTGGGCCCGACTGCTGCCCGCGGCCGCCCGGTTGGTCTGGCGGTTGAAGTGGGTGTTGCTGATCCTGTTTGCCCTGGACTGGTGGGTTATCTCGCTCGATTTCGCGATCCTGATCACGCTGAGGATCGTGTTGTTGAGCGGTGCCTTTGCCATCCTGTTCGTCACCAGCACATCTGAAGAGCTGCGACTGGCATTTGAATGGCTGCGCCTGCCTTATCGTTATGCGTTCAGCCTTAGCCTGGCGCTGCACAGCGTCGGCTTGTTCGAGTCCGAGTGGCGAACCATCCGCGAGGCGCAGCAAGCGCGGGGCGCGTGGTCTCCGCTGACCGGCTGGCGCGATCTCGGGCGGCAGGCACACGATCTGGTGGCGCTGACTGTGCCCGCCGTGGTGATGACGGCGCATCGCGCCTGGGCCATGACCGAGGCCGCGTATGCTCGCGGGTTTGATTCACCGCATCGGCGGCCGTACCATCGTCTGGCGATGCATCTGCTCGACTGGCTGTTGCTGGCCGGAGCGTTCGCCGGCGGAACTCTGTTGGTCTGGTGGCGGTGAGAGTCGCCGCCAAACGGAGAAACTGATGCAGAAACTGAGCCAACGGAATCGCATTTTCATTGCACTCGGCATCCTGATCCTTGTGGCGCTGGCGGTCCTAGGGGTAGACGCGCTGCGTCGAAGCGCGCCAACCGGATCGGCCGTCGGCCCCGAGCCGACCCTGGTGCCCGGCGGCATCCCGATCTATGTGGATGGCCGGTTGGTCGCCAGCTTCACGCCGGCGGACTTGAACGCCCTCAAGAAGGTCAGCTTTACAGAAGCAGCCGAAGGTGTGGTGCAGGAGGGCTGGCTGCTGCGCGATATCATCGGCTTGCATGTTGACACCGGGCAACTCAAGCCCGATGCGCTGATCACCGTCAGCTCCAGCTCGCGGAATAAATCGGCGCAGGTAACCTGGGCCGAGGCGAACGACCCGGCCAACTGGGTGATGTTTGACCTGTCGAACCGCAGCACGCTCAAGCTGGTTTCCACGCTGCCGAAGCTCAGCACGCGTGACCAATGGGTGCAGGACAGCGACAAGATCGAGATCGTGACACGATGAAGGAACGCTATTTTACGACCTTTCAACTGATCCTTCTGGCGTTGTTCGCCGCGCTGATCGTGGTGGCAAAGATCGCGCTGCGGACGCCGCTGCAACTTCCGGGGCACACGGGCATTTTCTGGATGGCGATCATTGTCATGGCTGCGGGCGTGGTGACGAAGCCGGGCGCAGCCAGCCTGGTGGGGCTGACCTCCGGTATCCTGGCAGCCTTGCTTGGCCTGGGTGACTTTGGCGCGCTGGATACGCTGCTCTCTTACACCGCGGTGGGTATCGGAACCGATCTGGCGATCCTGCTTCTGCGCAGTCTCGACAGCCTGGTGGTGTGCGTGTTAGTGGGAGCGCTGGGGCACTTCGCGAAGTTCCTGGTCAAGTGGGCGCTCGGTGCACTGGTCGGCGTGCCGGTCGGATTTGTGGCATTGGGACAGGCGCGCTCCATCGTTGGTTATGTCATTTTCGGCGGGCTGGGCGGCCTGTTAGGTGGGCTGACCCTCAAGGCGCTGCGTCGCGCCGGCTTCTTCGCTTATCTCGCTGAGAGGCGCTGAGCTGGAGAGGATCTCACGCATGACCGCAATCCCAGGGCAATTCGGCCGCAGGCGCCGACACCCAGCGAGCCAGTCCACACCCGAACGACCGAACCCGGCCGAGACCGGCTCGCCGCCCCGCGCGGACGATCTGCCTCCACATCGCCTCGACATCTCACGCTATGTGCGCGTGGTCTGGTTTTTCGGCCGGATGTTTCTTTCTGTCATCTGGTGGGATTTGATCGTGCGACGCGTGCCCGGCATGCGCGGCCGGGCGCGACGATCATCGCTGGGGCGCTGGCAGGCCTGGGCTCAGCGCTTTCGCCGACTGGCAGTGGCGAATGGCGGCGTGCTCATCAAGCTGGGCCAATTTCTCAGCATCCGCGTGGATATCCTGCCGTCCCAAGTCACATCCGAGCTGAAAGGCCTGCAGGACGAGGTACCCTCGGAGTCGCTGACGGCTATCATCGCGTTGATCGTGTCCGAGTTCGGCCGGCCACTAGACCAGGTTTTCGCCTGGTTTTCGCCGGAGCCCGTAGCCGCAGCATCGTTGGCGCAGGTGCACAAGGCTCGGCTGATGGCCCCCACAGGAGGCGAGGGCGAAGAAGTCGCGGTGAAGGTCCAGCGGCCCGGCATCGAGCGGTTGGTGGTGACCGACCTGGCCGCGCTGAGGCTGGCGTTGGATTGGCTGAAGTTGTATCGACCCATCACTCGGCGCGTCGATCTCGACCGGCTCTACGATGAATTTTCGGCCACCACGCGGGCCGAGTTGGATTTCGTTGCCGAGGGGCGCAACGCCGACCGATTCGCTGCCGATTTCGCCGACGATCCCGGGATCTATATCGCCGATGTCTTTTGGGAATACACGACCCGTCGCGTTCTGACCCTGGAAAACGTTGCCAGCATTAAGATCGATGACGTGAAGGCTATCGAGGCGGCCGGCATCAGCCGGTCCGAGGTGGCACGCCGGCTCTACGACACCTACCTGGAGCAGATTTTCGTCCACCATTTCGTCCACGCCGATCCGCACCCGGGCAATCTCTTCGTGAACCCCCTGCCACGCGATCCCGATGCGGGGCCAGGCAAGCCAACACCATTCCAGCTTGTCTTTGTGGATTTCGGCATGGTGGCGGTGATCCCGCAGCGGCTGCGGGCCAGCCTGCGCGACTATGTCATCGCCGTGGGCACGCGCGACGCGCACCTGATGGTCCAGGCATATTTCGACGCCGGCGTGCTGCTGCCCGGTGCCGATCGCAGGCGGATCGAGGAGCTGCACGATACGCTCTTTGCCCGGCTCGGTGGACTGCCCATCGGGAAGCTGTCCGATGCAGCGATGAAACAGGCGCAGGCCGTGATAAACGAGTATCGCGATATCGTCTACGAGATGCCGTTTCAGTTTCCCACCGATATGCTCTTTGCCGTGCGGGCCGTGGCGATCCTTTCGGGTATGGCGACCAGCCTGGACCCCAGTTTCGATCCCTGGTCGGCCACCCTGCCTTTTGCCGAACGCATGGCGGGTGAAGGGGCGGCCTTGAATTGGCGGAGTGCCTTGAACGAGCTGGTGGAGCTGGTGCGGCTGGCCTTGCGTTTGCCCAGCCGGGTAGATCGTTTCCTCACCCAGGCGGAACGTGGCGAATTGGTGACGCAGTATTCCCTCGCACCCGACGCAGCCAGGGCGCTGCGCCGGATCGAGCGCTCGGTGGATCGGCTAACCTGGGGCGTAATCGCGGCCGGGTTGCTGGTTTCGGGCATTGCGCTGCGGGTTACGGGGGGCGTGAGCGACCTGAGCACCGCACTATTGGTCGCCGCGGCGCTGGCATTCGTGTGGGGGTTAACCCGGCGGTAGCGCCTGACACGGGCCTGACACGGATTCTTAACACGGATACACGGAAGCGACATGGATGTGCCGGCTCAAGTGCGAATCCGTCGGGCCCGCTCGGGTCACAGCAACCTGTCTGCGCGTCCACTCCGGCGCAGCCTCCGTGCCTCCGTGTGCCGAATCCGTGTCGGGCCCGCTCGGGTCACAGCAACCTGTCTGCGCGTCCACTCCGGCGCAGCCTCCGTGCCTCCGTGCCCCGAATCCGTGTCGGGCTTTCTCAGGCATCCATGCCGGTGATCGCAGCCAACTCGCGGCGCGCTACAGGCGGATCGGTGAAATGCACCGCGGCCAGCCCCAACACCCGCGCCGCTTCGACATTTTCCCGGAGATCATCCACGAAAACCGCCTCGGCCGGCGCGACGCCCAGCCGCGCCAGGGCGATGCGATAGATGCGCTCGTCCGGCTTCATCACCCCCTCTTCCGCTGAAACCGTGATCGCATCGAAATGCCTCGCGATGCCACTGGCGACAAAATAACGACGTGCGGCGTCGGTGGCGTTGCTCAGCAACCCTGTTCGATAACGCGCCCGCAGCCGCCCCACGTAAGCCAGAAGATCGGTGTCCAGGACATCCTCGGCGAAGAAATCGTGACGAAACTGCGTCAACGCCTCGTCATCCAACCCCAGCCGCGACTTGACGAAGCGCCAGTGCTCGCCATCGCTGATCCGGCCGAGCTGCGCCGCACGGCCTGATTCGCCGTCGAAGACGATCTCGGACGCCTCGCCCGCTGCCAGCCCCAGCCGCTGTTCCCAGGCGATCCGCCTTGCCTGGCTCCGCGTGCGCACCAACACCCCGCCGAAATCGAACAGCACGGCCTTCAAGGACACGTACGCTCCTCGTACTGCCACGTGGTCTCGCCAGCAGGCAGCGCAAAACTATGGTTGTCCGGGGCATGTCTCGCTGCCAGATCGTAAGCGGCAAGGGTTTCATCAGCGATGATTTGCCAGGAGAACCTCTCAGCCCACAGCCGCGCTTGCTGGCCCAACTGCCATCGCAGCTCATCCTGCGTCAGCAGCAGCATGATCTTGTAGGCCAGCTCGTTCACATCCCCGCTGGCGACCAGGTAGCCGTTGAAACCGTCCGCGATGTTGAGCGACAACCCGCCCACGTCGGAAGCGATCACGGGCGTGCCGCACGCCATCGCTTCGAGCGCGACCATGCCGAATGACTCATAGAACGACGGCACGACGACCATTGAGGCAGCGGTGTAATAGTCCACCAGCGTATCCTGATCGCGCGATCCCAGGAAGGTGACCAGGTCGCCGATGCCCAACCCCTCGCGCAGCGCCTTAAGCCGTGCCATTTCGCTGTCGGGCGTCGCGTCATCCGCGCCGCCGATGAGGATGAGGCAAAGGTGATCGCGTAACGCCGGCTTGCGCTCCAGCACCAGTGCCATGGCTCGGATCAAAGTATCGATGCCTTTGATCGGCTGGATGCGGCCAACGAACAGCACCATGTGGTGATCCGGCGGCAGCCCGATTCTGGCTCGCGCTTCGACGCAAGGCAGCGGGCGAAATTTGCCCAGGTCCACCCCCGGCGGCACGACGGAGATCTTGGCCGGGTCGGCGCCATAAAGCGCCTGCATCTGATCTCGCTCCAGGGTGGTGGCCGCGATCAACCGGTCGGCGAAGCGCATGATCTCGCCTTCGTATGCAATACGCCGGGGCGGTTCCAGTTCGGCTGGCGACTGAGCCACGCGGTTTTTGAGCTCCGCCAGGGTGTGAAACATGTGGACGATCGGCGCGCTCCAAATCTTCCGCAGATCCCGCGCGACCAGGCCTGAGAGCCAGTAGTGGCTGTGGAGGATGTCGTAGTGGATGCCCTCAGCTTCAGCGAACGCGGTCACACCCCCAGCGAACTCGGCCAGATGATCGAAGATCAGGTTCTTGTCGTAGGGCGCTTCCGGGCCGGCGGGCAGATGGATGACCCGCACGCAATCACCCAGCGAGCGGTTGACCCGGGGAACGGCGGGGTTTTGCGAGCGGGTGAAAACGTCCACCGCCAGCCCGCGCCGGCCGAGCTCGCGCGCCAGCTCGCGCACGTAGACGTTCATCCCGCCGGTCTCCTTGCCGCCCAGGGTGGCCAGGGGGCAGGTGTGAACGCTAAACATCGCGATATGCTTGATGGGGCGATCGGACATGAAACAGGCTCACAAAGAAATCGCCAGGCGCTTGCCCCATCTCCAGCGGTCACCGGAGATGGGACAAGTGCCTGGCGTCAATCGACTGACTTACACATCCAGGTTTCTGACCTTCTTGGCGTGGCTCTGGATGAAGCGCTTGCGCGGCGCGACCTCATTGCCCATCAGCATGTCGAAGGTACGGTCCGCGGCCGCGGCATCCTCGATGGTCACCTGGAGCAGGATTCGGTTGGCCGGGTTCATGGTGGTTTCCCAGAGTTGCTCCGGGTTCATCTCGCCCAGGCCCTTGTAGCGTTGGAGGGTCACCCCCTGCATGCCGCCCAAATCGGCAATGATCTTATCGCGCTCGGCATCCGAATAGGCGTACTTGGCTTCCTTGCCTTTCTTCACCAGGTAGAGCGGCGGCTGGGCGATGTAGAGGTGTCCGTTCTCGATGAGCTGCGGCATGTAGCGGAAGAACATGGTCAACAGCAGCGTGCGGATGTGGCTTCCGTCGACATCAGCATCGGTCATTATCAGGGTCCTATGATAGCGCAGCCCGGACAAATCGATCCCATCGCCGATCCCGCAGCCCAATGCCTGCACCAGCGCCTGGATTTCCCTGTTCGCCAGCGACTTATCCAGCCGGGCCTTCTCTACGTTGAGGATCTTGCCGCGCAATGGCAGGATGGCCTGGAAGCGGCGGTCGCGGCCCTGTTTGGCACTGCCGCCGGCAGAGTCACCTTCCACTAAGTACAACTCGCACTTCGCAGGGTCGCGCTCCGAGCAGTCGGCCAGCTTGCCGGGCAGCGTCAGGCTCTCCAGCGCGCTCTTGCGGATCACCAAGTCGCGAGCTTTGCGGGCCGCATCGCGGGCGCGGCTGGAGGTGACGCACTTCTCGACGATCTTCCTGGCGTCTTTGGGGTTTTTCTCCATCCATTCCATCAGCGCCTCGGCCACCGCCGACTCGACCTGGTTCTTGATCTCGTTGTTGAGCAGCTTGACCTTGGTTTGCGACTCGAACTGCGGATCGGGCAGCTTGACGCTGATGATCGCGGTCAGACCCTCCCGCGTGTCGTCACCGGTGAAGTTTGGGTCGCTTTCCTTCAGCAATCCCTGGCGCTTGGCCCAGTCATTGATCGTGCGGGTCAGCGCTGAGCGCAAGCCGGTCAGGTGGGTGCCGCCGTCGGGCGTGTTGATGGTGTTGGCGAAGGCAAACACGGACTCGTTATAGCCGTCATTGTATTGAATGGCGGCCTCGATCATGTTGCCTTCACTCTCTTTCTCGATGTAGACCGGTTCGTGGAGCACCTCGCGGTTCTTGTTCAGATAACGCACGAAGCTGCGCACGCCGCCCTCGAAATAGAACGACATCCAACGGGCGCCATTATCCGTTCGTTCGTCGCAGAATTCGATGGTCAACCCGCGATTGAGGAACGCCATTTCCCGGAAGCGTTGCTCCAACGTCTCGAACCGGAAATTGGTATCCTCAACAAAGATAGTGTGATCGGGCATGAAGGTCGTGCGGGTGCCTGTGATACCGTCGGTCGCGTCACCGATCACGGCGAGATCCGCCTGGGGGATGCCGCGCTGGTAGCGCTGGAAGTGAACCTGTCCATCGACGCGCACTTCCACTTCCAGCCACTCGGACAGCGCGTTCACCGCAGAGACGCCGACGCCATGCAGACCGCCCGAGACCTTATAGGCGCCGCTGCCGAACTTGCCGCCGGCGTGCAGTTTGGTCATCACGGTTTCCAGCGCCGATTTGCCGGTTTGTTTGTGGATGCCCACTGGGATGCCGCGGCCCCAATCCTGCACGGTTACGCTGCCGTCCTTGTGGATGGTGACGGCGATCCGATCGCAATAACCGGCCATCGCCTCATCGATGGAGTTATCCACCACTTCGTAGACGGTGTGATGGAGCGCTTTAATGTCGGTGCCGCCGATGTACATGCCTGGGCGCCGGCGCACTGCTTCCAGCCCCTCCAAGACCTGGATATCGTCAGCGGTATAATGATTCGGCCGATTCACCTGCTCTGTCATACGAAATTATCCCTTATTGATCATTTGACCCTGGCTCCTGGCCGCGGCTGCCGCCTGCGCGCGGCGGCGCAACTCACCGTAGTACACGTAGACCGCGAGCAGCATCGCGGTCACCAGGTAAGCATTGCCGATGATCGAAACCACCGCGCCGACCGGCGTCTGCCCCAGAAAGCCCCAAACTGCGCGGAAACCCAGCAGAATCAGGTTGATGATGATGACCATCGAAATCGTTCGCAATGAGTTTTGGCGTGCCAGGCTGAAGCTTTGTCGCAGACTTTGCCATAACGGCTTACCTTCCAGGACCATGGCCTCGCTCACGAAGAAAACCGACGTCAGCAGCCATAACAGCAACCACAGCGTCATGCCACCTGTCACCGCGAATAGCAAACCCGTTGCGGCGTTGGTTGCCGAAGCTACAATGATCATCGCCAGGCCCAGAGGAATGTACAGGACGAACACCACTGTCCCCAACAACACGGTGAAGGCTATGAGCCGCGCCATCAAAGACAGCAAGCCGCCAACACCGGCCCAGGGCTTGATGGGTGTGACAGTTCCATCCTTTGGGTCATTCCCCTGGCTTTGCCCATTTGCGCGGACGGCACCCGACGCGGCCCAGCGCAGGAAAAACGCCATGATCAATTGCCCCGCCAGCCATAAACCGAGGCCGATGAGCAGTGCGCCCCAGAAGCTGTTGATCTCAATAGCAGACACCCGCCAGGGTGATGGTGCCAACCTCGGCAACTGCAAGCCCATCCCGACCGGCGCCATGACGTCATCGCTGACGAACATCAAGCGGGAAGTCTGGATGGTCGCGACAGCGCTGGGCACGGAAAGCCAGCCGCCTGTGACTGCTTCGGCCAGGTTAAGTCCTTGGCCAAGTTGAGTGATGCCTTCACGGACGGTGGTCACCATGTCGGCGGTCCCCAGCGGGTTCATGTTGACACCCAGGCGGAAGAACGCCTCCCAAACGGCAAGCAAGCGTTGCAGCAAATGATCGATGGCAAGCCGTGGCATCAGCCACAGCGCCAGATCGACGACCGCCGGAATCGCGATCAGCCAGGGTCGTTTAATGGCTGTATTTAAGCCGGCTGTTAAGGCATCCAGGATGCCAAGTTGTGGAGTTGTTTCTGTCTTCATCTGACTTATTCTACCACAAATCGGTACATTCTGGAAACGCTGAGGTCATCCCTTCCTCACAAGGTTCGGCTCATTCACCCGGCGTCAGCACACGAAGCACTAAAGGGCCAAAAACGAACGAAGCTGTTGTCGGTGAGCGGCCGACAACAGCTTCGTCGAGGTGAGAACCTACAAGTGACTCCCCCAAATCACCTGTCTAAAACGAAGAGAGCATATGACCAGCGATTTCTTACACTTTTTGCTACGAGTTTCGAAAATACTAGAGCCACCCATCGCATCGCGAAAGGTGGCTCAGATCTCACCGGATGTCGGGAGGCCGCTGAGAGAGTCCGATCCCACGTTTAGGGGTCCCAAGCTCTCCGCAATCGGCTATCCCGAGTTGGCAGTTACTTGACCTTGACGGTCGCGCCTTCGGCCTCAAGCTTGGCCTTGGCTTCCGCGGACGCTTCCTTGGAAACCGCCTGCAAGACGGGCGCGGGGGCGCTCTCCACCAGGTCCTTAGCTTCCTTCAAACCCAGGTTGGTCAGGGCCCGCACGGCCTTGATGACGTTGATCTTATTGGCGCCGAAGCTCTCCAGGATCACGTCGAACTCAGTTTGCTCCTCAACCGGCTCGGGTGCAGCCGCAGCCGCAGCGGCCGCGGGCACGCCGCCGGCCACCATCATGGGCGCGGCCGCGCTGACGCCGAACTTGGTCTCCAAGGCTTTTACGAGCTGGGAGAGTTCCAGCACACTCATCTTCTCAATCGCAGCAATCAACTCGTCCTGAGTCATGGAATGTTCCTCCTAAAATATGGTATATGGTTTAGCTTTGTCGTTGCAACCGACCAGAGGTCGGTGTGGTTAGCCCCCAGGCAGCTTTTATGCCGTCTGCTCCAACTGCTGAGCGCGCGCGTTGAGCACGGTCAGGAACCCACGAAGCGAGCCAGCCAGCACATTGACCAGGCCACTGATGGGGGACTGGAGTGTGCCTACAAGCTGGGCCCGGAGCTGATCCCGGCCAGGCAATTCGGTCAGCGTTTGAACGCCGTTTTCATCGAAGACCGACTGCCCCATCAGCCCACCGCGGAGCACCAGGACCTTGGAATCCTTGGCGAACTTGGTGAGCGCTTTGGCGGGTGCAGCGATCTCGGAGTAGCAGAATGTTACCGCAGTCGGACCGGTCAGTAGCGATTCAGGGGCCGGCAGCCCTACCTCGCGCAGCGCCCGAGCCATGAGAGTATTCTTGCTCACCACCAACTCGCTCTCGCACCCACGCAATTCGCGGCGCAGGACTTCAAGCTGCTTGTGGGTCAAGCCCCGATACTCGGTGACGATCAGCGCCTGGGTGCGCCGCAGTTTCTCGATGTATCCGGCAGTCAAGGTCTCTTTTTTCTGAAGTGTAATTGCCAAGCGACATACCTCCCTTCGTGCCAATCTTTCGCTTCAGGCGACAGCAGTGAGATCAATCGATCCACCCGAAGCGGTCAAACAAAAAAGCCTTCGCGCCGTTGACAGGCAGGCGCGAAGGCTCATCACCCATGGGGTAAGAAACACTTTGCTCACCTCGCCTCGGCAGGCCCACCACGGAAGGCGGATTAAGTCCCACAGGGACACCATGCTGTCTTCAGCGCGTTGGCGATCCGATGATGATAAGGTTCAAGCGCAAGCCTGCGTCATAGCGACAACGGCTTGAGAGCCGAGGCTTGCAACGGGTCCAAACGGATGCCGGGTGCCATTGTTGACGTCAAAGTCACCCGCTTGATATAGATGCCCTTGGCGCCGGATGGCTTCGCCCGGTTAACCGCGTCCATGAGCGCAGCCAGGTTATCCAGCATTTGCTGTTGCGTAAAACTTACTTTGCCGATGGGCACATGTAAGTTGCCGGTCTTGTCGACTTTGAACTCAACCCGACCCTGGCGTGCCTCTCGGATCGCCCGGGGCAGATCATCCGGCTGTACGATCGTGCCCGCCTTTGGATTTGGCATCAAGCCGCGCGTACCCAAAATACGACCCAGGCGCCCCACTTTGCCCATCACCTGCGGCGTGGCGATAGCCATATCGAACTCCAGCCAGCCGCCCTGAATCCTGGCGATCATGTCATCGAGCCCAACGTGGTCCGCGCCGGCTTGCTCGGCCAACCGGGCACCATCGCCTTCAGCGAAGACAAGGATGCGCACTGTCTTACCCAGACCAGCGGGTAACAGCACTGTGCTGCGAACTTGCTGGTCGGCATGGCGCGGATCAACACCGAGGCGGAAATGCATCTCTATGGTGCCATCGAACTTGGCGTAGCTAACCTGTTTAAGCAAGTTAACCGCTTCATCCGGCGCGTAATTCTTCGCCCGGTCAATCAGCTTAGCTGCGTCGATGAACTTCTTGCCGTGTTTTGCCATCAGAATCCCCTCTACCCGGAATAGAACCCGGGCCTGGTAGTAACGGACAGGTGGTCTAAACGCCTCCCATGCCCTCCCATGTCGCAAGACAACACCGGCGGGCTTCAGTCCGTCACGGTGATGCCCATGCTGCGCGCGGAACCTTCGATCATCCGCATCGCGTTTTCCGCATCGTACGCATTCAGGTCCTTCAGCTTGAGATCGGCAATCTCACGAACCTGCTTTCGGGTAAGCTTACCCACGCTTTCGCTTTTGGGTTTGCCAGATCCCTTTTGCACCCCCGCGGCCTGCTTGATCAGGTCGACAGCCGGGGGAGTCTTCGTAACAAAGGTGAAAGACTGATCGGTGAAGATCGTGATCTCAACCGGGACCACGGTTCCAGCCTGAGCCGCCGTACGAGCGTTGTACTCCTTGCAGAATTGCATGATATTGACACCATGTTGGCCCAACGCAGGGCCAACCGGCGGTGCCGGGTTGGCCTTTCCGGCAATGATCTGCAACTTTACAATCGCTTTAACTTTCTTCGCCATGATGAGCTACTCCACGCACTTAGGGTCGTTCGATTATAATCGCTCGATTTGCAGCAAATCCACCTCAATCGGCGTTTCCCGATTGAAGAAGGAGACTAACACCCGGGCTTTGCCCTTGTCCGGGTATACTTCATCGACGGTGCCGTTGAAGTCCACAAACGATCCTTCGACGATGCGTACTTTGTCGCCAGCTTTGACCTTCACCTGCGCAACTGGCTCTTCGGCTTCCATGCGGCGCATGATCCGGTCTACTTCTTCCTGACGCAACGGTGTCGGTTTGTTACCGATCCCCACAAAGCCCGTGACACCGGGCGTATTGCGCACGACGTACCAGGATTCCTCATCAAGGGTCATTCGCACCAACACGTAGCCGGGATAGATGCGCTTCTCCACCACTCGTCGTTGGCCGTCGCGCAACTCCACTTGCTCCTCCGTAGGCACAACGACATCAAGGATGTGGCTTTGCATTCCCATCGATTCGGTGCGGTGTTCCAGATTTTTCTTGACCTTGTTTTCGTATCCAGAATAGCAGTGCACCACATACCACTGCGGTTTGGCTTCGTCCATCGTCTCGGAGACAGGCTCGTCAGGCAACTGGTCTTCTATCGGCACGTCGGTCGAACCCAAGGCAGAGGACGCGCCGCCACCTGCCGCGTCGAAAGGTTCCGACGTGGTTTGCGGCTCAAACTCATCCATGGGATTGGTATCCTGCCAGTTGTCCATGCTCACCGCCACCCAGTTGCCGTAGATGTGCCTGCCTTGCCTTCAACCGACAATCAGTCGGATCAAGGTCGCAAACAGCAAATCCACCGCTCCCAGAAAAAGCGCCATCACCACTGTCACGGCGAGGACGATCAACGTCAGATTGGTCGCCTGACTGCGGGTAGGCCAAGTCACCTTGCGGAGCTCTCCTCGAGTATCCCTGAAGTATTCGTTGACCCGTTCGATGATCTTTGGTCTTGTCTGGGTCGTCTCTTTGCTCACTGGCTCCTCCGGAACCTCCGGCGACTGGATCGATCTTCGCCGGTCACGATAACAGGTCTCTAATGACTCAAAACACCGTTCCGACCGGCTATCTGACTCAACTGCGCAAAAATCAGAGAGCCTTGCCGAGACGGTGTTTTGGTAGTGAGCTAGGCAGGCGTGGCAGGACTTGAACCCGCAACCCCCGCTTTTGGAGAGCGGTGCTCTGCCAATTGAGCTACACGCCTAAGCTGACAATGGACGATGGTCCACCGTCTATTTCGTCTCGCGATGTTTCTGATGCTTACGACACCGCGGGCAATACTTCATGAGTTCCATGCGACCCTGGGTGTTCTTCCGGTTCTTCTGAGTCGTATACGTCCGCTCTTTGCATTCAGTGCACGCCAGCGTCACAACAATCCGGTTCGCTTTCTTCGCAGTAGCCATGCTTCCTCCGTTGCCGGTTACAGGTTCAAGGTTGAAAGTTGAAAGTCCGGCATTGAACCTTCAACCTGTAACCTTCAACTATTCCAGGATCTTGGTGATGACACCGGCGCCCACGGTGCGCCCACCCTCACGGATGGCGAACCGCGACCCGATCTCCAACGCCACCGGCACGATCAGCTTCACGAT